>Ga0247608_10000277_pt1 | contig 89455 bp, 72 predicted proteins | sample 176DNAGHGlowgp2_FD_193490 | JGI IMG/M metagenome (GOLD analysis project Ga0247608, IMG submission 193490) | Sheep rumen microbial communities from Palmerston North, Manawatu-Wanganui, New Zealand - 1766 DNA GHGlow gp2 | ecosystem: Host-associated > Mammals > Digestive system > Stomach > Rumen ... | reverse complement strand
TCTTGAAGCGGGACAGCCGAGGCAGTGCATTCCCATTTCAAGAAGAAACGGCGCAACCTCGGGCATCTTATCAACAACGTCGCCTATTGTCATATTCTTTTCGAGTTTCATATTTTTATCTCCTTTATTATTTTACGCTTTTTTAACTGCAAGCTTAATATTTACGTCATTTACTTCGATTTCTTTTTCAAGGTCGGCGTCAATTGACGAATTGAAAGCTAGTTCATCACAGAGAAGCTCGCCGAGAAGATACTCCTCTTTCTCTTTAAGAGCGCCGAGAATGAAATCGTCATCCGTTGAAATCGACATTTTTACCCTCTGGTCTACGACATAGCCCGCTTCCTTACGGATAAGCTGGCACTGACGGATAACGTCACGGACTGCGCCGTCTTTAAGAAGCTCGTCTGTCAGAACCGTATCGAGCGCAAGCACGCCGTCCTCGCTGAATTCTGCGGAAACAATTCCTTCTTTTGTCTTGGACTTGAGAACATAGAGGTCGGGAGCGATATCAAAATCGAAGCCGTCAACTCTTGTATTCTCACCGTTCTTAACCTTTCCGGCAAGCGCGGACATTTTGTCGGCGTCCATAGTTTCAAGCGCATTTTTAAACTTATTTACATCCTGCTTGAAAACTGCGCCGGCTGCTTTGAAATTGACCTGAAGGAAACTGTCCTCAAGAACCGATTTGTCGCTTAAATATCTGATTTCACGGATATTAAGCTCGTCAAGAATTATTCTTTCAAACATCTTAATCTTTTCCGCCTTATCTTCAGGAAGGCAGATAAACAGTGTTGAAAGCGGCTGACGAACCTTGAGCTGCTTTTCGTTACGAAGGCGAAGAGCGCAGGCAATAACCTCACGCGAGAGAGCGGTCTTTTCAATAATGCCGTCATCCTTAAATCTCTCATCAGCAACGGGCCAATCCGCAAGATGAACCGAAATCTCGCTGTCCGGAAGCACCTTTCTTGTAAGATTCTGCCAGATGTGTTCGGTCATAAACGGGATAATCGGAGCCATAACCTTGATAAGATTGTTAAGAGCATTGAACAGAGTCCAATACGCAATCATCTTATCCTCATTGTCGCCCTCTTTCCAGAAACGGCGGCGGTTTGTTCTGATATACCAGTTCGAGATATCATCAACAAAGATTTCAAATTCCTTTATAAGGGCCGGAGTTGTGTAAGCGTCCATACACTCAGTCGCTTTTTCGATGAACTGATTTGTGCGGATGTTAAGCCACCTGTCGGTAGCCGTCATCTTTGAAATATCGGGTGTATAACCTTCAAAATCCGGCTTGTCAATTTCCGCATAGGTGTTGAAGAAAGTGTAAATATTCCAGAATGAAAGCAGTTTTCTTCTTGCCTCGTCGCCGAGATTGAATCCGAAACGAACGTCGTTTGCGACGGGAGCGCCCGCATACATATAACGGATTGTATCCGCGCCGATCTTTTCCGCCGCTTCGTCGAATTTAATCATAAATCCTGTTTTTGAGAATTTCGAGCCGTCCTCAGCGACAACGCTGTTATAAGATAAAACTCTTTCGTAAGGCGGTCTGTCCTCAAGAACTACGGACATAAACAGCATCGAATAGAACCACAGACGAACCTGCTCGCGCATTTCGGTAACCCATTCCGCGGGGAAATTCTTCTTCCACTCTTCCATATCGGTAAAATATCCGAAGGTTGAAAACGGAACAATACCTGCGTCAAGCCAAACGTCGCCGATTTCGCTGACTCTCGAAACCTCTTCACCGCAATGCGGACATTTGATTTTAATTTCATCAATCCACGGTCTGTGAAGCTCGGGCAGCTCGTCAACCTTTGCGGGGTCAACCGCAAGGCTTCTGAGTTCGTCCACAGAGCCGACAACCGTAGTCTTGCCGCACTTTTCGCACGGATAAAACGGTAACGGCATTCCGTAATAACGTTTTCTGGAAATATTCCAGTCGCCCATATTGTTAAGCCAGTCAGCCATACGTTTGCCGTTTGAAGCAGGCTCCCACTTAACTTTATTTGAAGCGGCAATAAGCCTCGGCTTGATTTCGTCAGTTCTGATATACCATGCCGGAACAAGACGGAAAACGACTTCGCTCTTACAACGCCAGCAAACAGGATAGCTGTGCTCAAAAGGCATTACTTTATAGAGCTTATTCTGTTTGTCAAGTCTTTCAAATACTTCGTCCGCAATTGTGTGGCTGTCTTTGCCCGTAAACCAGCCGAAGCCCTCCGTGAAGATACCCATATCGTCAATAGGCATAATCTGGGGAATACCTAACTGCTGACCTAATGCGAAGTCTTCGGCGCCGCAACCGGGAGCGATATGTACTATGCCCGTTCCTTCGTCGGCTGCAACCTCATCCCACGGAACTATTTTATGAACGAATCCCTGCTGAGTCTCGATTTCGGGGAAGCAGGTTTCATATTCAAGACCTACAAGCTCTTCGCCCTTGAAAGCGCGAAGAACTTCAAGCTTATCGTCTTCAAGATACTTAATGGCATTTTTTGCAAGAACAAGGTTTTTTTCGTCGCTCTTTATTTTAACCTCGACATAGTCGATTTCGGGATTAACCGCAAGAGCAGCGTTGGAAGAAAGAGTCCAGGGAGTTGTAGTCCATGCAAGCATTTTGAAATCCTTGCCCTTAACTGGAAGCTTGAAGAAGACCGAGTTATGGGTCATAAGCTTATAAGAACCGGTCATTTCATGCTCGGAAAGTGAAGTTCCGCACCTCGGACACCAGGGCATGGGCTTATACTCACGCGCAATCCAGCCGTTATCGTCGCATTTCTTTAAGAAGTGCCAGATACCCGAAATATTCAGGTCGGTATTGGTATAGTAGGAATTATCCCAGTCCATCCATTGACCCAGACGCTTGCTCTGTTCGGTAATAATGCCCGAATAATGCTTAACTCTGTCAACGCACTGACGGGTAAACTTGTCCATTCCGTATTCTTCAATGTCCTTCTTCGTCTTGAAGCCGAGAGCCTTTTCAACCTCAACCTCCACCCAAAGACCCTGAGAGTCAAAGCCGTTCTGACAACGGCAGGAATAACCCCTCATGCCCTTGTAACGGATGAATATGTCCTTAAGGCTTCTGCCCCATGCGTGGTGGATACCCATTGAATTGTTTGCGGTAATAGGACCGTCAAGAAAACGGAAACGGGTTTTTCCCGCATTCTTTTCCTGAAGCTTTTCGAAGCATTTATTCTGCTCCCAGAAGTCCATTACATCGTGTTCAATTTTAATAAAATTGTTCTTTTCCTCTGCCACAACAGTTCCTCCAATGTATTAAAATGAATTTATTTAACAATATTTGTTTCGTCAACTATATATTTCGGTCTGAATTTGACCTCGGTATAAATACGGGCGAGATATTCGCCGATTACGCCGAGCGAAAGAAGAATAAGACCGCCTATTATGAGTACCGCGCAAAAAAGCGACGGATAACCCGGAACATCCGAACCGAGAACTATCGTCCTTATGATAATATAAAGGGCGTAAACAAGTCCCGCAAGGCTCGCCGCCGCGCCGACAAGAAAAGAAATCTTGAGCGGTACTGTAGAGAAATTTATAATCCCGTCAATTGCGTAAGTCATAAGCTTCCAGAAAGACCATTTTGTCTTGCCTGCGACACGGGGAAGATTTTCGTGTTCAAACCATTTTGTTTTAAATCCGACCCAGCTGAATATTCCTTTTGAGAATCGGTTATATTCACGCATTGAGATTATCGAATCGACAACCTTTCGTGTCATAATACGGAAATCCTGCGCCCCGTCTGCAATTTTAACGTCAGACATACGGTTGACAATTCTGTAGAATGATTTTGAAAAAATACTGCGGAATTTTTCTTCGCCGCTTCTGTTGACCCGTCTTGCGGCGGCAATATCATATCCGCCGTTTTCGACCGCAGAAAGCATTTCGGGAATAAGCGCAGGCGAATGCTGTAAATCGGCGTCAATAATACCGACGAAATCCGCCTTTGAAAACGTAAGTCCCGCAAGCATTGCAGACTCCTTGCCGAAATTCCGGGAAAAAGAAATGTACTTGACCTTACTGTCGGAAGATGCAAAAGACTTGATAATTTCGAGCGTTTTGTCGTGGCTTCCGTCGTCAACAAATATAATCGAAGAATCATAGTTTTCAAGAGAAGCGAGCACTTGCGTAACGCTTTGATAGAAACAATCAAGCGATTCCTGCTCGTTATAACACGGAACTATCAGTTCAAAGCTTTTCACGGCGCCCGACCTCCTTTTAGATAATTCATAATATTTTACCACAAAAGAACAGAAAAATAAATACTTTTTTATATTATTTGTTTTTTATAATACAAAATCCGAAAAAAAGAGTGAGGGAAGAAGCGTTTGTCTTCTCTCACTCTTTATTCTCACCGTGTTACCTTCCTGCCTTGAGCTTTGCGAAAAGCTTTGTATTGCCCGCTTTAACCCTTGAAATAACAGAGCCCTCAATAAAAGTCAGCGTCGGGCTGTTCATTTTTACAGGAAGAAGCATCAGCTTCATATAAGATGAATTCGGTCTGGCAATTTTAAGATAATTCTTAGCGGTATCGGTTGAAATCATTTTTTTGATTTCGGCCTTCTTTTCTTTTTTTGATAATTCGCAGTTCTTATTTGTAACATTTTCAACGCAGCCGATAAGCCTTTCGACATATCTTCTTGCAAGGAATTCTTCGGTTTCGGGATTGCTGATTCCCCAATAAGAATATAAATCAGTCAGCCAGCCGTTTTCCTCCTCACGCTTTTCGTACATATCGCTTCGGTACTTTGCGGTTTCGCTTTCGCTTCTCTGGCGGATAAAATGATAATATTTTTTACTTGTTACCGCAACGCGCTCAACGTCGCGGATAACGCTCAGATTAAACGGAAAATCGTCCCAGAACGTATTTGGGAAACGAAGGCAGTTTTCTCTTATATAATCGCCGGAATACAGCTTATTCCACGGCGTATAAAGAAGATTAAGGTCAAAAAGTTTATGAGCATTTTCACGGAACTCCTGCTGAGAAGAAAAAACCTTATCAATCCATTTTTGCTCCTGAGTAAACTTTTCGGTGTCGGAATAGTAAGTATCGATATAATACCCCGAAACGACATACTGCGAATTGTTCTCTTCGGCTATTTTCACCATATCCCCGAGCATGGTTTTTTCAGCCCAGTCGTCGGAATCCATAAAGTACATATACTTGCCCTTGGCTCTTTCAATGGCGACATTTCTTGCGGAAGGAGCGCCGCCGTTTTCTTTATGGATAACAATAATGCGCTCGTCTTTAAGAGCGTACTCGTCGCATATTTCGCCGCTCCTGTCCTTTGTTCCGTCGTCGACGCAGAAGAATTCAAAATCGGCAAAGGTCTGATTCAAAATGCTTTCAATCGCCCTTCCGACATAGTTTTCCACACCGTAAACAGGCATAATAATACTGACCATCGGTTCTTTCATATTTTCACCCTAATTCCCTGTCCGCAAGCTCAAGAGCCGCAAGGACAGTGTCATCCATATCGTAGTATTTATATTCGGCAAGACGTCCGCCGAAAATTATTTTTTTATCTTTTCCTATTTCGAGATATTTTTTATAAAGAGCGTTATTTTTTTCATCATTTACAGGATAGTATTTTTCCATCCCGTCCTTATAATCTGCGGGATACTCCCTTGTTATAACAGTCTTGTCGCAGTCAACCGGATTAAAATGCTTATGCTCAATAATTCTCGTAAACGGAACTTCACGTCCGGTATAGTTTACGACGGCAACGGGTTGAAACTCCTTCATTTCGAGAACTTCATTTTCAAATTCAAGACTCCTGTATTCAAGCGCGCCGAGAGAGAAATCAAAAAATTCGTCGATGGCTCCGGAATAGACGCATCTGCGGGCAAGAGAAAGGAAATATTCCCTGTCGCTGTTGAAATCCGTGTTAAGCCGTATTTCGCATCCTGAAAACAGTTTTTCTATAAGGGAAGTGTATCCTTCAATGGGGATACCCTGATATTTATCGTTAAAATAGTTATTATTGTACTCGTATCTGACGGGTATCCTTTTTATAATAAACGACGGAAGAAGAGCGCAATCCCTGCCCCACTGCTTTTCGGTATAGCCTTTAATCAGCTTTTCGTAAACGGTTCTTCCCACAAGGCTTATCGCCTGCTGCTCAAGGTTTTCCGGTTCTGACGTTATTTCGCTTTTTTCCGATTCTATTATTTTCTTCACTTCTTCGGGTTCGGTAACGCCGAACATTTTTGCAAAGGTATTCATATTAAACGGAAGATTATATATTTCGCCCTTATAGTTTGCAAGAGGAGTGTTGATAAAAGAATTGAATTCACAAATACCGGTTACATAGTTCCAGACCCTTTGAGAATCCGTATGAAAAATATGCGCGCCGTATTTATGAACGTCGATTCCGAACTGCTTTTCGGTATAGATATTGCCGCCGATATGATTCCTTTTTTCAAGCACAAGAACGCTCTTGCCGTGCTTTTTTGCTTCAGAAGCGAACACAGCGTTAAAAAGTCCGGCGCCGACTAAAAGATAATCATACTTTGGCATTACTGCACCTCTTTCGGAGTTATTATAATTATATTAACATATTGAGCTCATAATTGCAAATAAAAACGGCGTCACACCTTTATAAAGCGTAACGCCGAAAGAATTATTTATGGTTCACGGATTATTAACAATGCCTACAAACAGCGGCAAACCGTCAGAGCTTTTTATTACAAACAGGAACGGTCTGTCAAGCGTGAAATCGAATTCCGGTTGTTCCGTCAGGGCAGAGCCGCTTTTTGTTGACACGGTGTATGCGGTCGCCGTAACGCCCTCCTCATCAATCATCACTCTCGCGCCGTGAGTTACTTCTGTCAAAGCGCCCATATTCTGTTCGCAAATCGGTGAGAAATCTGCCTTTGAACTGTCAAAGCAATCCGTTATTCCGAGTTTTTTCATTCCTGATTTCAGATCCAGCTGAGAAGTAACGTCGAATTTAGGAATTGAACAGTTAATCGTATATTTTTGGGACTTGCTCCAGTGATAGCATTTTGTAACAATGTACTGAAGCGTTTCCGAGTCACTGAGAAGGGATTCCGGGGTAAGACCTTTGTCCGGAAGGATGAATGTCATGCTGCCGCCCTCGTCGAAATGGAAAAATACGGATGTAAAATTGTCGCCGTAATAAAGTTCTTTATTCATACAGCGTTTATGCATGAAATCGACGGAAACTGTCTTTTTCGGAGTTTTAAAATCCTGTTTGCTTGTAGAATTCACGCTGAAAGGCTCGGACCATTTTGCTTTATAAAGAATTGTGCTTGCAAGCGTAAAATCGGTATCAGGTTGAAAAGCGAGTTTAGAAATCTGGTTTTCAAGCAAATTGTCCGTGTGGTAATTCATCCACTGCCTAAAGGCATTGTTATAACCCGCAGAACTCATATCTCCGCTGAAGGAAGAAGCATAATAGTTACTTGCAAGTATATCAAGAGTATCCTTTTTATAACTGAATTTATTATTAAGCCAGATCGAATTACCCATCAGGCACTTCGTAGCTCCGTCATTTGAATAGTTAAAATTCCATATTCCGTTCGCGCGCGTTCTCAGATCGGAAATATTACTTTCATTAAGAGCCGAGAGAATCTGCTGTCTTGAATTTCCGCCGGTAGTTTCAGCAAGAAGCGAAAAAGCAAAATACACATTTGCGGGCGAATATACAACATTTTTGCCTTTGTCTGCGGAAAGGAAAACGGGAGTTGAATTCTTAATAAACTCGGAAGCAGGCTGCCACATATCCAAAAACTGCATCTTGTATTGGTTTCCCTGGCGCCATTCTTCATACCTTGTGCTGCTGTCTTTATCGCTTCCGTCGTCAAATGCATAATGAAGAGGATAGCTCGGATATTGATGCCTTGAAATAGCGTAAGGCTCGATTGCGTTAAGATATTCTTCGCTTTCGGTCAGAACATCGGGGGTATAATTGCCGGAATCCGGTTTGGTTATGGGCTCAACCGGAACAATGGAGGGCACGGTTTTATCTTCCTGCGATTGCTTTTCGGTATTGGAAGTTTTGCTATCGCCCGATTTTTTTGTCGTAGTTGCGCCATTTTTGTCCGTTTTTTCCGATGTATTCCTATTTGAATTTAAGAAATTGTTATTGTTGGATTTTCCGCTGTTGTTTTCTGTATCCCCGTCTGTTTTTCCCGTTGTTTCGTCCGAAGCGGAGGTATTTTCTTCATTATAATCCGTTGTCTGTTCAGCTATTGTTGACTTTTCCGCAGAAACAACGGGAGGTTTTTTGCCGCTGATTTTTCCTCTGGCAAAAATCAGCGAAAGCGCTACAAGCACAACAAACGACGCCGCAACAGGCAATGCCCATTTAGGAAATCTTTTTTTGTGCGAAGCTGCATACGGATCGGATTCGGCAATAAAAGCCATATCAACTTTTTCAAATGCATCTGAAATATTTTTTCCGTTCATATTGTGAAGCCCTCTCTTTCCAAATGTTCTTTAAGTTTCTCCCTGAGTCTTAGCAAGGTCATTTTTACGCTGCCTTCGCTCATGTTAAGGTCGTCGGAAATTTCTTTTATTGAATAAAACCACCAGTACCTTCGCATAAATATTATCCTCTTTTTTTCGGGGAGTTTTTTTAAAAAAGCATTAAGCGAATCACGAAGCACAAATAAATCCATATCGCTTTGTATTAATCTGTCCGGCAGACAATAATCAAGCTCTTCAACACTCAATTCATATTCGCCGGAGCCTCGTTTTTGGCTTTTACGTTTTTTAAGGATATCTATTGATATTGAGCGGCAAAGCATTGCAAGAAAAGGAAACAGCTTTTCGGGGGCAGCCGGGGGGATGGAGTTCCAGGCTTTTAAATAAGTGTCATTGACCGCTTCAAGCGCGTCCTCTTCCGAATTGAGAATACGTCTTGCAAGCGACAGACAACGCTCGCCGTATTTATTCTCGGTCTGTTTTACAGCGTCTTCATCACGTTTTAAAAACAAAGAGACTATTTCCCTGTCTTCCACTGCTTCACCCCCTCACTTATATAAACGAATAATAATCCGAATGGTCACATTTTATTTTAAATAATCAAAATGCCCTGATGCCAAAAGCATCAAGGCATTCTCTTTTTTAATTATTCCTTAACAATTTCCGCATCCGGAGCATTCTTTTTGACGCTCTCAATCCCGTTAAAGCAGCTTGCCTTTGCAGTATATCCTTCAGAAGTAGCGATTATTTCGCCGTTTCTTGCCTTGAGTCTGAAACGGAACTCGCCTGCCTTGTCGGTATATACCTCGTATTTCGGATGTTTTAATGTTTCAAAACCCTCAACGGTCTGATCCTCAACATCGGCAACACAGTTTGTTCTTACGGACTCGATACCGTTCATGCAGGCAGTTTCGGAAGAATAAACCTCGGAAGTAGCTATAACCTCGCCGTTGCCGGCTTTAAGGTCAAATTTAACGCCTGTTTTTGTTTCTTTAACCAAGAATTTTCCCATAATCAAAAGTCCTTTCTTATTTAAAATTCCGGGCATAACCGCGCCCGTAACACAAGAATATTTTAACATTATTTCGGAATTCAGACAATATATTATAATATACAATATTTACGGCGATAAATTATATAAAAAAATCAAAAACCGTGCGTGCGCCAAAAAATATAGTCATTTTGCTTGACAAATATAAAAAAGATGATATAATAACATAGCACTTGGAAAGAAAAATATATATCGCGGGGTAGAGCAGCTGGTAGCTCGTCGGGCTCATAACCCGGAGGTCGTTGGTTCAAATCCTTCCCCCGCAACTTAAACAAAAACCTACCATTCGGTAGGTTTTTGTTTTATTTCCTTCGGTAGTGGGGAGGGATTTGAACCAACAAAAATCTATAATTGTTGCACTGCTGACGGCGCAGCGAAGCGATTGCCGTCAGATCCTTCCCCCGCAACTTAAAAAAGAAACTGCCATACGGCGGTTTCTTTTTTTACTTAATTCGGTAGTGGGGAGGGATTTGAACCAACAATAATCTTTTAATTAATAATCAATCAAAAACCGGACTCGTCAAAAATACGGGTCCGGTTTTTGTTTTAATTTAATCCATTAATTGCTTACCTGTCTGCCATGCCTGACCGACCTTTTCACCGGTTACATAATAGCCTGCTTTAAACTGGTCAAACATAAGAATACCGGCTTTTTCAACGTCAATTCTGTCCTTTTCGTCGAGAATTTCCTCATGCGCGGACACATTGACAATTTTTCCGATAATGCTGTATACATTGTCAGTTTCAATTATTTCCGCAAGCTCACATTCCATTGTAACCGGAAATTCTTCAATAATCGGAGCGTTAACAAAGTCGCTCTTGGTTGCAGTCATACCGCTTTTTTCAAATTTGTCAGGCATTGTGTTTCCGGAAGCAATTCCGAAAAAATCAGCCGCAGCAATATTATTCTTGTCGGCAAGGCTGACAGTGAAAGCCTTTGTTTTCTTTAAATTCTGAACCGTTTTATGAGTTTCGGTAAGGGAAAGCGAGATTTTATCCATATCGCAAATCATTCCCCATGCAGCGTTCATAACGTCTACAGTTCCGTTTTCGTCATAGGTTGCCACCATAAGCACGGGCATAGGATAAACCGCGGGTTTTGCGCCTAAATTTTTTCTCATAACAATACCTCCGTTAATCTTATAAAGTGATTATACAATATTTCGATTAAACGAGTCAAGAAATTATTAAGACGATTTTAACTTCAGGCGAAGGCGGTCGCTTATCATGGCAATAAATTCGCTGTTGGTGGGCTTTCCCCTTGTATTCTGAATCGTATACCCGAAATATGAGCTGAGAACGTCGACATCTCCCCTGTCCCACGCAACTTCAATGGCATGACGTATAGCTCTTTCAACCCGTGAAGCTGTTGTGGAAAACTCCTTAGCAACCGCAGGATAGAGAATCTTCGTTACAGAGTGCATAATTTCGCTGTCGTTGACGGACATTATAATTGCGCTTCTGAGATACTCGTAGCCTTTTATATGCGCCGGAACGCCGAGCTGGTGCATAATCTCGCTGACAAGAATTTGCAGATCGGGTTCGTTTGAAGCATTATTCGCTCCCTTTTTCCATCCTGTCAGAAGATAAATTCTCTGGGCAAGAATATTAACGTCAAACGGTTTAAGAAAGTAGTAGTCGGCGCCTTCGGAAAGAATTTCCTTTTCAAGATTCGGATTGTCCGAGCTGGACATGACAAGAACCGTAATCCTCTTGGAAAGGTCAAGATTTTTCATCTCCTTGAGAACTCCTAGCGCGTCTACGCTCTGGAGAAAAGTATCCATAAGAATAACGTCGGGCATTTCGGATTTGATTTTGGCAATAACAGCCTCGCCGTCCTTTTCGCAAAGAGTTACGGCAAAACCGTTGCTCTTGAGAGATGAGGCAATCAATTTTGAAAACTGACTCCCGTCTTCTGCCAATAATAATTTCAGTGTTTGTTCCATTTTTATTCCTCCGTTGTTTATTTTTTACCATATTTTACCATTTATGTTAATAATTGGCAATAGTTTTCGATAAAATAATTAATAAAATTTTAAATAATTATTTTTCCGACGAAAAAAGCAAAAGAAAAACGGCAGACGCAAAATGCGTCCGCCGCCGGCTTTACGCCGCATTGCTGTTAGTTGTGTTTTCGGTATTCCGTAATTGAGAAAGCATATTTTCTGCAAATATTGCGTATCCCTTTGTCGGGTCGTTTACAAAAACATGGGTAACTGCTCCGACAAATTTTCCGTCCTGAATTATCGGCGAACCGCTCATTCCCTGAACAATTCCTCCGGTTTTTGATATCAGCTCTTCATCCGTTATTTCTATTATCATATTTTTCATCTTATCGCTTCCCGATGAAGTGAGTTTCAGAATTTTTATATCATAGTATTTCGGTCCGTTTTCGTCCACAGTTGTCAGAACCTCTGCGTATCCTGTTTTTATTTCCTGTCTTACAGCTACGGGAACGGGGTCGGCTTTTTCGGGTTTTGAGTTTAAATGTCCGTAAATTCCGCTGTCTGTATTAAGATAAAGCGAGCCTAAAGTTATATCGGTAAAGCTCCCGTAAAGCTCGCCCGCCTGGGATGAAGTTCCCCTTCGACAGCCGTTAATCAGGGCAAGAACCGCTTCGCCGTCGGAAATAGGCACGGTTTTTTCAGTATCTACATCTACAACGGGATGTCCGAGTCCTGCAAACATTAAACTGTCATCGGTGTAAAAGGTCATTGTTCCTATTCCGGCAAAGGAATCTCTTATCCACAAACCTGCTTTGCAGGTTCCGCCGTCTGACCTGACGGGAGAAAGCTCGATTTTTACCTTCTCCCCGTTTCTTTCAATTTCCATATCAAGGCTGTTACCTGCCGACTCGGCTACAAAAGAAGCTACCTGAGAATTATTTGTTATTTCAGTATTGTTTATTTTTTTGATTATATCCCCTGTCTGAAGTCCCGCGTCCTTGCCGGGGTTTACGGTTTTACCGTCCGAATTCACTTCGGAAAGACCGACTATTACCGCCCCGTTGACATATAGCTTAAGTCCGATGCTCTGCCCGGAGGGCACAACATACTGTCTGCCCGACGACCTGACATGAACATCCTTAACGGGAAAGATTCCGAACACTGTATAAACGGCTTCGTTTTCAACTGTTCTGTTACTATTCGTCATGCTTTCATGTTCCGGCCCTTCGGCGGCAACCGAACTGAGCGAATAAATAACGCTTTTATTTTTCATCATTCCGTTTTTCACGACAATGTTTTCGGGAAGGAACAGAATACCGAACGCCAAAAAGGAAAAAATAACGGTACAAAATATTAAGCACGAAAAACTTATTTTTTTAATAATCCGCCGCATTTTTCACCTCCGCCGCAGCCGAAAACCGACTGCATTTTCATTTTGTCTCAAAGTGAAAATATTATTTGCGGAAAATAAAAGTTCCTGCGTTATATTTTTCATAACGCAGGAACATTCTTCATTTATTTAATTTAATAAAATTATTAAATTGAAATTTCGTGAGCCATCTTGTAGACGTCCATATTAATATGCTTCGTCATATTGAGAGCCTCGTAAATATCGTAATCCACAATTTCGCCCTTGCTTGAAGCGACTACACGGTTGCCGATTCCGTCAAGCAGAAGTTTAACAGCGTAGTTACCCATTTTACTTGCGTTAACACGGTCGCGGACCGTGGGCGAACCGCCGCGCTGGACATGACCGAGAACCGTAGCTCTTGTTTCAACGCCCGTCTGCTCTTCAATCTGTTTTGCCATTTCGGCAACGCCGCCGATACCCTCGGCAACAACTATTATGAAGTGCTTTTTATCGGTCTGCTGGGTTTTCCTCATTCTGTCGATAACGTCACGCTGGAAATCGAATTCAACCTCGGGAATAAGTATTGATGTTGCGCCGACTGCAATACCTGCGTGAAGCGCAAGATAACCGGCTCTTCTTCCCATAACCTCAATTACCGAACAGCGGTCGTGGGATTCGGTTGTGTCACGGACTCTGTCTACCATTTCCATAATTGTATTCATAGCTGTATCATAACCGATTGTATAGTCACAGCAGGCAATATCGTTATCAATAGTGCCGGGAATACCCACGCAGTTAATTCCGCGCAGTGACAAATCCCTTGCGCCGCGGAAAGAGCCGTCGCCGCCTATAACGACAATGCCCTCCATACCGACCTGTTTGCAGACGTCAATAGCCTTCTGCAGACCTTCTTCGGTTTTGAATTCGGGACTTCTTGCGGTATAAAGCATCGTACCGCCGCGATGGATAATATCCGATACGCTTCTTAAATTCATTTCAAACATATCGCCCGTCATAAGACCGTTATATCCTCTGCGTATACCCATAACGCGCATTCCGTTCTGAACGCCCGTACGTACAACCGCACGGATTGCAGCGTTCATGCCGGGAGCGTCGCCGCCGCTTGTTAAAACTCCGATTGTTCTCATTTCAACCACCTCAAAATATATAAGAAAAATATACTTTTTCCTTCAGGATTTAAAATAATACCAAAAAAGAGAATAAAAGTCAATAATTATACATTAACAACTGTATTTTCTTCGCCGACCGTGTTTTTAAGAAGAGAAACAATATGCTCGTCCAAAACTATATTTGCTATTTCAAACTCATATACTTTTTTGTCGGCATAGAAGAAACTTACGGGCATATCGCCGCTGCGGGAATTCTTTAATATATCCTTGCAGCGTGAAACCCTTTCGTCATCAGCGGAAGGAAAACGTACAAAAATGCCCTTTCTTGCCTTTTTCTTTTGAGCGCTACCGTCCGATATTTCTTCAACAGTATCAAGAACAATTTTCGGCTGTTCGTCTTCCCTGAGAGAAACCCTTCCCGAAAAAACAAGGATATTGCCTTCAGCAAGCTTTTCAACATTCAGCGCAAAAATCTTCGGGAAAACAAGAATCTCCATCGAGCCGGTAATATCTTCAACCGTTACGAAAGCCATAGTGGTATCGCTTTTGGTTATTTTACGTTTGACTTTTGTAATAATAGCAAGCGTTTTGACCCGTTCACCGTCAAAAAGCTCACTCTCCTCTTCAAGAATATCGCCTATGCGCGCATAGCCGTTTTCAGTAACAACAGACTCATATTTTGCAGTCGGATGACCCGAAATATAAAGTCCCGTCGTTTCTTTTTCGAGCGCAAGAAGCTCGCTTTCGGGGAATTCATCGGCTTTCTTGATTTCGGTTTGAGTTGCTTTTTCGTCTCCGAGCATTTCAAAAAGACCGATCTGACCGTCAATTGTTCTTCTTTTTTCGTTTTCGAGAGCTGACACAACCTCGGGAAGCGAGAGAAGCATTTCGCGCCTGTTATTGCCGAGATTATCAAGGGCGCCGCTTTTTATAAGGCTTTCTACGGCACGTTTGTTGAACTGCTGTGAATAAACTCTTTTACAGAACGAAGCAAAACAAGTAAACGGACCGTTTTGTTTTCTTTCGTCAAGGATTGTCTGAATGAATCCGTTGCCGAGGTTTTTAATTGCAAGAAGTCCGAAACGGATTGTTTTTCCGTCGGAAACAAAGTTATGAAAGCTTTCGTTTACATGCGGCGGAAGAACACGGATATTGCGTTTCATACAGTCGTCAATATATTTTACGACCTTGCCCTCATCGTCGAGGACGCTCGTAAGAAGCGCCGCCATAAATTCGCACGGATAATTCGCCTTGAGATAAGCCGTTCTGTAGGAAACAACGGCGTAGGCTGCCGAATGGGATTTATTAAAAGCGTACGAAGCGAAGCTTGTCATATCGTCGAATATGCTGTTGGATATTCTTTCGTCAATACCGTTTTTAAGGCAGCCTTCAACAAAAGTCGCTCTCTCCTGCTCCATAACGTCGTGCTTTTTCTTTGACATGGCTCTGCGCACAACATCGGCTCTGCCAAAGGAATAGCCGGCAAGCGAACGGAATATTTCCATAACCTGCTCCTGATAAACCATACAGCCGTACGTTACGTCAAGAATAGGCTTCAGCATAGGAGTTTTATATGTGATATGACTTTGATTATGACGGTTTTCTATATATGTATCAATCGAGTCCATAGGACCGGGTCTGTAAAGCGAAATAACCGCTATTATATCCTCAATTGATTCGGGTTTCAGCCGGGTCAGAACGCTTTTAAGTCCGGACGATTCGCATTGGAATACACCGTCGGTGTCGCCTCTCGAATAAAGGGCGAAAGTCTTTTTATCGTTTTCGGGGATTTTTTCAATGTCAAAAGACGGGTTTTTACGCCTTATCATTTTTTCGGCATCGCTTATAACCGTCAGGGTGCGAAGTCCGAGAAAATCCATTTTGAGAAGTCCGAGACGTTCGATTGCAGTCATTGTGTACTGGGTAACGACGGACTCATCATTTAAAGCGAGCGGAACATAGTCACTGACAGGTAAGTCGGTTATAACTACGCCTGCGGCGTGGGTTGAGGCGTGGCGCGGCATGCCCTCAACGGATTTTGCGGTATCAATAAGCTCTTTTATCTGGGGGTCGGCTTCATACAGTTCTCTTAACTCGTCGCTCTTTTTGAGCGCTTTTTCAATCGTAATATTAAGCTCTCTGGGAATAAGCTTTGAAACCTTATCAACCGAAGCATAGCTCATTCCCATCGCTCTGCCCACGTCACGGATTGCGCCCCTCGCAGCCATTGTACCGAAGGTTACAATCTGGGAAACGTGGTCCGAACCGTATTTTTCGATAACGTAATCAATAACCTGCTGACGTTTTTCATAGCAGAAATCGACGTCAATATCCGGCATTGAAACCCTTTCGGGATTTAAAAATCTTTCAAAAAGAAGATTGTATTTTAACGGATCAATTCCCGTTATATCCGAGCAGTAAGCGCAAAGGCTGCCTGCTCCGGAGCCCCTTCCCGGCCCGACGGGAATCGAGTGATTTTTTGCATATCGGATAAAATCGGATACAATCAGAAAGTAATCGACATACCCCATTTTTTTAATAACGGAAAGCTCGTACTCAAGCCTGTCCGTATATTTTTTATCGGGATTTTCGCCGACCTTTCTGTTTAATCCGTCATAACACATTTTACGGAAAAACTCGTAATGGTCTTCGTTATTGGGCGTATCAAAACGCGGGAGCTTTGTATTTCCGAATTCAAAATCGACGTTGCACATATCAGCGATTTTCTGCGTGTTTTCAACCGCTTCGGGAACTGTCGGAAAAGCGTCAAGCATCTCCTGTTCGCTTTTGAGATAAAATTCCTCTGTTTCAAATCCGATATCTATTTTTTCGCCTAAAATATGACCCGTTGAAATACAAAGAAGAATATTCTGGATTTTTGAATCTTCTTTCTTTACGTAGTGAACGTCGTTTGTTGCGACAAGCGGTATGCCCGTTTCCTGCGACAGTTTAATTAAATAGGGCTCAATCTGTTTCTGCTCGGGCAGAAGATGATTCTGAAGCTCAAGATAGAAATTGCCCTCACCGAATGTGTCGCGGTACCAGAGAGCCGTTTCCTTTGCTTTTTCGTAGTCGCCCTGAAGAAGATACTGCGGAATTTCGCCCGCAAGGCAGGCTGACAGGGCAATAATTCCCTCGTGGTATTCCTCAAGAAGCTGTTTATCGACTCTGGGTTTTGTGTAAAAGCCTTCTGTCCACGCTTTTGAAACAAGCTTGGCAAGATTTTTATAACCCTCGTTGTTTTTGCAAAGCAAAACGAGATGATTCCTTTCGCTGTCAAGAGCGTGATTCTTGTCAAACCTTGTTCTCTTTGCAACGTATACCTCACAGCCGATTATCGGCTTTATGCCTCTTTCTTTAGCTGCATTGTAAAAATCAATCACGCCGTACATAACACCGTGGTCGGTGATTGCAAGCGAATTCTGACCGATTTTTTTGGCATAATCGAGCAGCTGCCCGATACGGCAGGCGCCGTCGAGCAGACTGTACTCGGTATGAACGTGCAAATGAGTAAATGACATTAAATATCGTTCCTTATGAGATCAAGATAAGTTTCGCGCCTGATTATCTCACGCGCTTCGCCGTCCTTAACCATAACTGCCGCGGGACGCGGAAGTCTGTTATAGTTGGAAGCCATTGAATAGTTGTATGCGCCCGTTGAAAGAACGGCGATTATGTCGCCGACATGAACTCTCTGAATAGGGGCGTTTTCGGCGATAAGGTCGCCGCTTTCACAGCACTTGCCCGCAAGGGTAATAGCGCAGTCCTTTTCCCAGCCGGCTTTATTTGCAACCATTATTTCATGCTCCGCCTGATAGAGAATATATCTCGGGTTATCAGCCATACCGCCGTCAATTGAAACATAGGTACGGATATTCGGGATTTTCTTGATAACGCCTGCAGTGTAAAGCGTAATACCCTCTGCGCCGACAATAGACCTGCCGGGCTCGAAAAGAATAAACGGAAGGTTAATGCCCTGCTTTTCACATTCTCTTTTAAGGACAACGGATACGCAACGAACATATTCATAAAATTTTTCGGGGTTATCGGTTGTAAGATATTTTATACCGAAGCCGCCGCCGAGATTAAGCTCTTTAACCTCAACGCCCGTCTCATCTCTTATCTGGCGGATAAACTTTGCCATAACCGAGCTTGCGAGCTTGAACGGGTCAATTTCAAATACCTGAGAACCGATATGACAGTGAACGCCGCGAAGTTCAAGGAATTTTGCATTAAGGGTACGGGCGACTGCGTCCATAGCCTCGCCCGTTTCAAGCGCAAAGCCGAATTTTGAGTCAATCTGACCTGTTCTGATGAATTCGTGAGTATGTACCTCAATGCCGGGCTTGATACGCAGAAGGACGGGAACGGTAATGTTCTTTTCCTTTGCGATTTCTTCAAGCATATCGAGCTCAGTAAAGTTATCAACAATAATTCTGCCGACATTGTTCTGAACTGCCATTAAAAGCTCGTCTCTTGTTTTGTTATTGCCGTGGAAAATAACCTTGCCCATGGGGAATCCTGCTTTGATGGCTGTGAAAAGCTCTCCGCCCGAAACGACGTCAAGCCCCATTTTTTCCTCATCGCAGATACGGCACATTTCCTTGCAGCAAAAAGCCTTGCTTGCGTAACAGACAAGTCCTCTGCCGTCATAGTTTTCGTCAATCGATGAAACGAAAGCCTGACAGTTTTTTCTTATCTGGTTTTCGTCGAAAACATACAGCGGCGTGCCGAACTGTTCGGCGATATCGATAGTGTCGACTCCGCCGATTGTAAGATGACCCTTTTCGTTAACATTCAATGCGTCTGATACAAACATAATCCTTACTCCTTCGTATATGCGTTAATTATTCTTTTGATTTCTTCAAGTCCGTCGCCGGTCATAGCAGAAAACGGAATAATGTTTTCTTTTTCAACTCCCTCAAGCTCGTTTCCGATTGATTCCATTCTGGAACTGAATTCGGTTTTATTAAGCTTGTCCTTCTTTGTAAGGACAACTATGAATGGATATCCCTTTTCTTTTAAGAAATTCGCCATAAGCAAGTCGTCCCCGGTCGGAGGTCTTCGTATATCGACAAGAAGAACTACAAGACGTATATCTCTTCCGGAATTAAAATAGCTTTCAAGCAAAAACGCCCAGCGTCTTTTATCGCCCTTGGAAACCTTTGCATATCCGTAACCCGGCAAGTCCACAAAGCGGACGGAATCCACCTTGTAAAAATTAATCGTAGCCGTTTTACCGGGAACGGAGCTTACCCTTGCAAGGCTCTTCCGGTTAAAAAGTTTATTCAGAAGCGAAGACTTCCCGACGTTTGACCTACCCGCAAAAGCAATCTCGGTTTTTTTGTCTGCGGGAAGCTGCGAGGTAGTGCCGAAAGCAGTTTCAAATTCGGCTTTGTTGAAGTTAATCATTTTTCCTCAATTCCAGACTGAATCGCCGTTACTCTTTTCAACGGCAAGCGGTTCAATCTTCTTTTTATTGCTCTCGTCCCTGTTTTTTGTAAGCGTATATTTCAAAGCCTCTTCAACTCTTGAAATCGGAATGAATTCAATGTTTTCAAGAACTTTTTTATCGACCTTTTCAAGGTCTTTTTTATTCTCTTCGGGTATAAGCACGGTTTTCATACCGTTTGAAAAAGCAGCCATGCTCTTTTCACGAAGTCCGCCTATGGGAAGAACGCGTCCGGTCAAAGTAACCTCGCCGGTCATTGCGACGGTTCCCTTTGCGGGAGAGTTTGTAAGAGCGGATACGAGGGCCGTCGTAATTGTAACGCCCGCTGAAGGACCGTCCTTGGGAACGGCGCCTTCGGGAACGTGAATATGAATATCCTTATCTTTGTAAAACGTGGGCGAAACCGAAAGAAATTCGCTGTAAGAACGGATATAGCTTATTGCAGCCTTTGCGCTCTCTTTCATAACGTCTCCGAGCGAACCCGTAAGCTCAAGCTTACCCGTTCCCTCCATAACGGCAACTTCAATTTTAAGCATCTCGCCGCCGACGGAAGTCCATGCAAGTCCGTTAACAACTCCGATTTCATCCTTTTTTTCGTCTTCGGACACGTTATATTTAACCGCGCCGAGATACTCTTTAAGATCTTCTTTTCTGACGACTATTTTACCCTCAAAGCCATCCGCAAATTTTATACAAGTTTTTCTGAGCACCTTGCCGATAACTCTTTCAAGCTTTCTGACTCCGGCTTCACGGGTGTAACCGTCAATAAGAAGATAAATCGCGTCATCTTTAAATGAAACCATTTTAGAATTAAGACCGTTCGCTTCAAGCTGTTTTTTAACAAGATGTCTTTTTGCGATATGGAACTTTTCTTCTCTTGTATAGCTGCGAAGCTCTATTACCTCCATTCTGTCAAGAAGCGGCTCCGGAACAGTCCCGAGGTCGTTTGCAGTGGTGATGAAAAGAGCCTTGCTTAAATCAAACGGGATATCGATATAATGGTCGGTAAAAGAATTATTCTGTTCGCCGTCAAGCACTTCAAGAAGCGCCGCAGACGGGTCGCCTTTATAATCCATTCCGAGCTTGTCAATTTCGTCAAGCAGGATAAGCGGATTTGCCGTGCCGGCTTTTTCAACCGCGTCAATAATTCTGCCCGGCATTGCGCCGATATAGGTCTTTCTGTGTCCGCGGATTTCCGCCTCATCGTGAACTCCGCCGAGGGCAACCCGCACATATTTTCGGTTCATTGCTTTGGCAAGGGACCTGACTATCGAGGTTTTACCCGTACCGGGAGGTCCCGCAAGACAGATAATCTGGCCTTTAAGCGAGCCGGACATTTTAAGGACTGCAAGCATTTCGATAATTCTGTCCTTGATTTCGTCAAGCCCGTAATGGTCCCTGTCAAGCACTCTGCGGGCGTTAACAAGATTAAGATTATCTTTTGAATACTTATTCCACGGCAGGTCGAGAACCCTGTCGAGATAGTTTCTTATTACGTTTGCATCGGGCGAGGACGACTGCATCTGCGAAAAGCGTCTGCACTCCTTAAGAAGTTTTTTCTCCTCTTCCTTCGGAAAACCGATTGCAAGAATTTTCTTTTTGTATTCTTCCGCTTCGTTAACCACATCTTCGCCGTCGTTAAGCTCCGCCGAAACGGCTTTAAGCTGTTCGCGAAGGTAATATTCACGCTGATTATCGTCAATCTGTTCGTTAACCTTTTTGCGAATTCCCTCTTCGATTGAAAGAAGCGAATTTTCCCTTGCAAGAAGAACGCAGAGCTTTTCGATTCTCTTTATGGGATTAAATGTTTCAAGTATAGTCTGTTTGTCCTTAAACTCAAGAGGAAGGCTGTAACAGATTCTGTCGGCGGTTTCACCCGCTTTTTCGCATTTTTCAACTCCGAGTATAACGTCGGGAGGAATCTGCTCGTTAAGATCAATATAATCCGCAAAAAGCTCCTTTGCGTTTCTGACAAAAGCTGTCTGAAGATCGGAATCCTTTGAAGGAACGTTCTTTTCTTCAACAGGCTCGACAAAAGCGGAATAAAACAGCTTGTCTGTAACAATTGAGTTAAGCTTTACCCTTTTTTTACCCTCGACATAAACTCTCATAACTTCGCTGTGCGGAAGCTTTACGGCCTGAATAACCGAGCAAAGAACGCCGACTGAGTAAATATCGTCTTTTGAAGGCTTGTCAATCGCAGGGTCCTTCTGGGCGATGAGAAGTATATCTTCGTTTTTTACCATGGCGGTTCTGACGGCGGCAATAGTCTTTTTCCTGCCGACGTCAAAATGCAACGCTTCGTTCGGGAACATAACCATTCCTCTCAGAGGCACTGCCGGAACCAATAAAATATCGTTATTCTTTTCAGATGAACCGTTCAAATTATAATCTCCTAAAAAATAATATTTGAATTATTATTATACTATATCGCTCAAATATAATCAAGAAAAAAATCGGACAGAGTGAGAAGATACAAACTCTGTCCGATTTTTTAATCTTTTTTGTTCAGATATTTTTCTCTTGTTGCTATTCCGCCGCGTATATGCCGCTGAGCTTTATTAATATCAAGAACCCGTCTGACCTGCGTATATAAAGCGGGGTCAAGTCTTTCAAGCCTGCGTGAAACATCCATATGCACCGTGCTTTTACTTACTCCGAATTCCTTTGCCGCCGCCCTTACGGTAGCTTCATTTTCGACTATGTAAACGCCAAGCTCGACAGCTCGTTCTCTGACAGCATTTTTCAATATAAAACCCTCCCAAAAACATATCTGTAATAAATATGCTTCGGAAGGGTTTATTATTACTGATTTTCTTCTTCCTGCACCGTCTCCTCCGGCTCTTCGGGAATAATATCTTCTTCGTCAGAATTCGATGTCATTTCTTCAAGCAGGTCTATTGCAAATTTGAATTTATAATTCTTCTTGTCCCTTGAGGCTATTGCCTTGAGAGCTTCTTTTTTACCTTCGGAACGGTGTATTATTGTCCTGCCCAGAACCTGACGCGCTTCGTCCGCTTCCTTCTTTGCGGCAGTATAATAATCAACAAGCGTATCGACAAATTCCTTTGCGGAATATATCTTTAACCTTTCCATTCCGAGGGAAAAAGCGAGAAGTTCCATGTCGTTGGCAGCGCGAAATCCGTACTTCTGCTGCAAAAGTTTATACTCACGCGGCATAAAGCAGAAACACCTTCCCGACAAAAAGCCGAACGCCTTTTTTGTATCGAGATAGCCCATTTCAACTCTCAGGCGTGTTTTTTCCCTGTCAAATTCAAAAGGCTCGCCAAGCTCCTTCGGATCATACGGTCTTATGTAAATTATATCCGCGCAGGACAAATCATGCTTATGCCCCATTCCCTTCATATTGGAAATATCGACAATAACAAGCCTGTTTATTCCCCTGTCGCGAAGAACGCTTACCGGAGCGTTATCGTATACGCCGCCGTCAAAATAGCTCTGATCGTCGGGTCCCTGATTCGCAAGTCCGGGGAAACGCGCGGAAGCCATGAGGTAATCAATGAGCTGACCGTTTTCCATTTCGTCGGCAAATATTTCCACGGCCTTCATGGAAGAAATGCTGTAAGTCACGATTCCCAGCGGGATTTTGGATTCCCTAACTCTGTCCTCGTTTACGAATTTTGCGACAAGTTCTTTGGCGGGAGTTGCGTCAACGCCGCCGTTTTTAATAACTTCCTTGACAATCTGGACCATATTGCTTTTTGAAAAAAGGTTGCTCGGGTCCTTTAATTCCTTCGGAAAATTAATTCCGTCCGTCACTTCAACATTATTCCACAACTCCATTGCGAGATCGTAGTCGCCCTGAGCGATGAGCGCGCCGTTAATTGCGCCTATGGAAACGCCGGCAATCGCTTCGATTTTTATTCCCATTTCGCGCATCGCTTTCCATGCGCCCATCTGGTAGGCGCCCTTGGCGCCGCCGCCCGCAAGAATAAGTCCGTAAGGTTTCATAAAAAACTCCCTTTAGATAAAACTACTGAATATATTTTAACACTTTTGTCAAGTTATTGCACAAAAATATTTTTTGTTGTATAATTTTAAAAAGAGGTGAAAAAAATGAGCGATGGCAGGCGTTGTTATATTATCGGCGCAGGTGATTTTTTCGGTACAATTAAAAAACGCGAAAACGACTTGATTATTGCTGCAGACGGCGGTCTTAAGCACCTTGAAAAGCTGTCGCTTAAACCTGATATCATTATCGGAGATTTTGATTCGCTGGGCTTTGTTCCCGAGGGCGAAAATGTTATCCGTCTGCCCGTAATGAAGGACGAAACCGATACCTTTGCGGCAGTGAAAGCAGCGATTGGCAAAGGATATGAAACCGTTATTCTTCTCGGCTGCACGGGCGGAAAAAGGAGCGACCATTTTTTAGCAAATCTGCAGACGCTTTTATACGCCTCGGAAAACAGAACAACTGCGTATTTAATCGGTGAAAACGAGATTTTTACGGCAGTCAGCAACGGGATAATTCATTTTAAGGAAAAGAGAAAAGGATTTCTTTCGGTTTTTCCTTTCGGCGATTATGTGACAGTCACTATTAAAGGGCTGCTTTATGAAACGGATAATGCGATAATCAGAAAAGACGAAACACTCGGGACAAGCAACGAATTTATCGGAAAGAAATCAAGCATTGAAGTTAAAAGCGGCGTTGCTTTGATATGCTGGCAGGGTGAACTGACAGATATTATATTTCCTGCTTGAGAGGTGTAAAAATGAAAGTTCAGATTTTTGATAATGCAGAACAAATCGGCATCAAGGTTGGCTCGCAACTCGCCTCGGCAATAAGGCATAACCCTGAAATTGTTTTGGGACTTGCTACAGGCGCTTCGCCGATTCCAACATACGATTATCTTTCAAAGCTCTGTTCAGTCGGTGAATTGAGTTTCAAAAATGTTACAACATTCAACCTTGACGAATACTGTAATCTTCCGCGTAATGATAAAAATAGCTACTATTCATTTATGAACGAGCATCTTTTTTCAAAAACCGATATACCCGAGCAGAACATCCATTTTCTCAACGGGAACACGGATAATGACGAGGAAGAATGTGAAAGATACAACAGGATGCTTGTTGAAGCGGGACTTGTCGACATTCAACTGCTCGGTATAGGAACAAACGGACACATAGGCTTTAACGAGCCTGCCGAAAAATACACAAAGGGCGCTTTTAAGATAGCATTAAGCGAAAGCACAAGGAAATCAAATTCGGTTTATTTTGACGAAAACCCAATGCCCACTCACGCATTGACAATGGGAATAGGCAATATAATGAGCGCAAAGCAGATAATTATGATTGCCACAGGTGAAAAAAAGCAAAATGCCGTTAAGGCTATGATTGAGGGTGAAGTTACTCCGAAATGCCCTGCATCCATTTTGCAGTTTCATCCGTGCGTTACGGTTTATCTTGACAAAGCGGCAGCAGCTTTATTATAAATAAAATGAGGTGCATATTATGACGAAAATTGTTTATGAAGAATGTCCCTACTGCAAGAGCAGAAATTTAAGCTTCGGCTATCAGGTCGGCGACGCAAGTCTGAAACTCGGAGTCAGCGGCGTATTCGGCAGCAACATAATCCATACAATTTGCATGGAATGCGGAAGCATAATTCATTCACGCGTTGAAAAGCCCGAAATGTTCAAGACAAACATTATTGAACAGGAAAAGCAGGAAGAAGAAACGGAAGAATAGACTATTATTTAAAAACCCTTCGGTTATCGGAAACCGAAGGGTTTTTCTTATTTTGTGTTTTTTATTAGCCTTTGGATGCTCTTCTCTTTTCAAGCTCTTCGGCAATTTCCTGCTTTTTCTTACCGACAATGTCATATTTGAACATCGGGATTATTGAAAGCAAAGCAAGAATTCCGGGAACGGCAGTATATGCGAAGAAGATAATATCCTTTGTATGAGTTGTGAATACAGCCGCTTCGCCCTGAACATCATTGTAACCCGAAAACTGAACAAATACCAATCCGAGAGCAACTCCCAAGGCAAGACAGACTTTAATTGTGAGAGTAAGAATTGAATAAGCCGCGCCTTCCATACGCTTGCCTGTCTTGTATTCATAATAATCTACGCAGTCGGCAGTCATAATCATAGGCATAAGAGTAACAGCCGCAAACTGAAGACCGATAAGGAACAGCGAAGCGTAGAACAAAACGGTAAGAACCGTATTTTCAGGATTTACGAACCAGAAATGACCGACGATAAATGACAGTATTGATACCGCAAAGCCGTAAACGGAAAGAAGAATATAAACCTTCTTTTCGCCGAGCTTTTTAATGAGTACAGGGCAGATTGCCATCGAAATCATTGAGCCGACAGCTGTTACTATACCGAGAACTGCGACAAGATTCTGAGAACCTAAAAGCACGTTTGCAGCCTGGACCTGAATGCCCATAGCCATCTGTCTGCCGAAGCCGAGGAAATACGAAACGATAACAAGCATAAGGGGTTTATTGTCCTTAAGCGCTTTAATCATATCTTTAAATGATGTCTTTTCGCCCGACTGATAAGGAACTCTTTCTTTATTGAGAAGCGGAATGAGAGCGAACAGCGCGCAGCCGAGAACAGCCGTGAGAATGGCAGTCCAGAGATATTCGTTCGCAATCATTTTTGCGTCCTGGCCGCCGTCCTTGACAATAACCTGCGAGCCTCCCGGAATTATAAGACAAACAACGGGAACTATTACAACGCAAGCCGAAAAACCGATTTGTTTAAAAGTGTTTGAAATCGAAACTACATTCGTTCTTTCCGTCGGGTTCGGAGTAAGTACGGAAGCAATACCCTGAGAAGGAACGTCGCCGAGAGTCATTGCAAGACTCCAGATTAAATATGTTGCGAAAATCCATACATAAGCCGCTGTTTTATTCCCCTTAAAAGGAATGTCGATAAAAATAACAACGCTCATAACAAGCAACGGAATGATGGATTTAAGAATCATTGACTTGAATTTGCCGTTTTTGCTCTTTGAACGGTCAATCATATTTCCGACAATCGGGTCGAAAACAGCCGAAACAATTTTGGCAATTAAAATAAGAATTCCGACAACTGCGACGTTGACGCCGAGAATCGTGCCGTCAAACTCCGCCTGGTAGGAATTGAGAAGACCGACTATCGCCTGAAAGCCGAAAAGACCGAGCGAATATGCGGCAATTTCTTTGAAATTCATATGTTTCTGGTTTACTGCGGAAACTGATTTATCCATTACAATCCCCCTCAAAATTAATAAATATATAATATCACTTTGAAAGTGATTATTCAATATGCAGATTATATTAAAATCAAATAACCGAATTAGCAAAAAGCACAAGTTTTCGCAATCCTCTGTATACTGCTTTAGGGGGGTGAAAAATTGAGCAACGTTTTTACTGCGTTTCTGATGTGCGCCTTTGCGGGTTTGTCCACGGGAATCGGAAGCGTTATTTCGCTTTTTGCCAAGAAAACGAACAAAAAGTTTTTATCGTTCGCGCTGTCGTTTTCAGCCGGAGTTATGCTTTTTGCATCTCTCGGAGAAATAATGACAAAAAGCCTTATTTCGTTCTGCACCGTCTGTAGCGAAAAAAGGGCTTATTTTTATTCCTGCCTGTCGTTTATAATCGGAATGATACTAATTTTTATTTTAGAAAAAGCCTTGCCCGAAAACAACGATTCTCTTAACAGAACCGGCGTATATACCGCGTTTGCAATGGCAATTCACAATTTCCCGGAAGGACTTGCAACGTTCGTTTCCGCGCTTAAAAATCCCGTCCTTGCAATTCCGATAACGGTTGCGATTGCAATTCACAACATACCCGAGGGTATTGCGGTTTCGGTTCCAATTTACTTTTCAACGGGGAATAAGAAAAAAGCGTTTTTTATTTCGTTTTTATCCGGACTTGCAGAACCTCTCGGAGCGTTGGCGGGTTATATTCTGTTAAGAAAAATGCTTAACGATTTTGTATTCGGAATCCTTTTCGGTTCCGTTGCGGGAATAATGACTTTTATATCTCTGACTGAGCTTATACCGTCTTCCAAGCAGGAAAAAGAAAATGACAAATCCGTTTCCGGAATTATTACCGGCATGGGAGTTATGGCGCTGAGTTTATATTTGTTTAAATAGAAAAACGGGAATCGCCCTAATCCGATTCCCGTATGTTTTTATTCGGTTACCTCAAGTCCGGTTAAGAACGAGATATTTTTTGTGACTTCATAACCTGTTTTTTCGCCTTTGAAAACCGAGCCGAAGCCTTTTATCAGCTCTATCGCGTCGGGTTTTGATTTTTCAAAAAGCTCTTCAAAGCTTTCAAAGCTTTTTTCTCCGGAATAAGGCGAGGTCCACTCGTTTTTATTTCGGTTAACATACTTATCGCAAAGCTTCAGGTCCGTCGGTTTTATTGAAGCGGAAGGCTTGAAATAATGCGCAACCGGACCCAGAGGAGTTTCAACGGCTTTTGCAATTTTTACCACCGTCCCCTTTTTGTCCGACAGCATTTTCTGAAGCGAAGCAGTATCGGTAACCGCCCTTTTGATTTCATTAAGAGGAACATCCCTGCCGAAGCATTTCTTTATTACAAAGTTCATCAGCAACGCGATCTCTTCAAGCTCCTTTTCGCCGGAAGCAAAAGTTTCCTCCGGGTTAAAAAGGGACGGCGGATAAACTCCCCTCTTATGATAAAGAAGATAAGTGTCCGCAGCATGCTCAACCTGATTATGCGCGGCAAGCGGGTGAATGTGCGGATTGGTTTTTGTTATCATATCCTGAAATGCGTAAACATAAGGATGGCAATTTCTGTCAAGCGCATAGTGAAGAATAAATCCGTAAATATACGAACGGGCAATTTCAGGATTTTTGCTTGATTTCAGGTATTCGGCAAACGCCTCAAACAGTTCTCCAGCTTTTGCCCTGTGAAGAATTGAAGCAACGCCGAAAAGGGATTTGTAAATTTTAAACGGAGGCCAGAGTCTGTGGAAAATGAAGATATCCGGTCCCTGAGTTCCGACTCCCGCGACTTTTACATCAAGGGGGAAACCCGTTTCTTTTTCAATTTTATTTTTCAGTTCATCAAGGAATAAATAATGAGTTGCAAATGCAGGCATTTTTTGTCCTCCTTTATACCCGTTCAAGTTTCGCCATTCGGCTCATAAGCTTTTTAGTTCCCACGTTTTCAAATGCAATTTCGAGAAGCGCATCATTGCCCATAGGAGTAACTTTTGTAATCATTCCGACTCCGAAAACCTTATGCTTAACGGTTTCGCCGACTTTGTAGTCTTCAAGAACAGCGGACGTATTTCCCTTTGAAGAAGCTATTGAAAAACCTCTTGCCGCTGCCGTTTTTTCCTTCGTATCGGGATTTGAATAATTGATTACAACCTTTTTGTACTCTCTTTCAAGCGGAGTTTTTTCTTTTTTACCTTCAGTATATTCGTCGGGAATCTCGTCAATAAATCTTGACGGACGGCAATAAGTCGTAGAGCCGAAAAGCGTTCTTGTTTTCGTATTGATTAAATGAAGTTTTGTCTTTGCCCTTGTTATGCCGACATAGCAAAGCCGTCTTTCCTCCTCAAGCTCGGAAGCGGAATAGGTCGACATTGCAGACGGGAAAATTCCTTCCTCGACGCCGGGGATAAACACTACGGGAAACTCAAGTCCCTTCGCAGAGTGAAGCGTCATAAGCACAACGGCGTCGCTGTCCTCGCTCAGGGTATCAAGATCCGTATACAGCGCAACCTCTTCAAGATATCCCGTAAGGTCTCCTTCCTCGTTTTCCTGAGCGTATCTGACAATATTTGATTTTAATTCAAGAATATTCGCAAGCCTGTCGTCATAAGTGACCTTATCAAGCGCAAGATATTCTTTATATCCCGTTTTATCAACTATGAACGTGAAAAGATTTTCAAGTTCATTTTCCTGCGAAAACGCCTGAAACTCTTCTATCATTGAAACAAAATTTTTGAGCTTTTCGCTCGCCCTTTTTATCGGAGCGTACTCATCGGCGGTTTTCATAACTTCAAACTGAGTGATTCCTATAGCGTCGGCGATTGCGGCGACGTTATCCATTGTGGTATCGCCTATTCCCCTTCTGGGAACATTAATTATCCTGTTAAGTCTTACGCTGTCGTTAGGATTTGCCGTAACGGACAGATAGGCAAGAATATCCTTAACTTCCTTTCGCTCATAGAATTTTGTTCCGATAAGTTTATACGGTATGCTCTGACGCAGAAAAGCGCGCTCAATTGTATTTGACTGTGAATTCATTCTGTAAAGCACGGCATGGTCGGACCATTTCATTCCCTTTGAAACGTCGCTTAAAACCGTATCGACAATATAATCCGCTTCGGCATATTCATCATATACGTTTTTTACCGTAATCTTTTCGCCGTCGCCTTTATTTGTCCATAAAGTTTTCCCTTTTCGGGCACTGTTATTCTTTATTACCTCGTTAGCAGCCGAAAGAATATTGCCTGTTGAACGGTAATTCTGTTCAAGACGGATAACCTTCGCAGACGGATAATTCTCTTCAAACTGAAGGATGTTTTCAATAGTCGCTCCCCTGAAAGCGTAAATGCTCTGGTCATCATCACCGACAACGCAGAGATTTTTATATTTATCGGCAAGAAGATGCGTAAGCTTATACTGAACAATATTCGTATCCTGATACTCGTCAACCATAATGTAACGGTATCTGTTCTGATAATAATTTCTCGCATCATCATTTGTTTCAAGCAGTCTGACTGCATTAACAAGCAAATCGTCAAAATCCATGGCGTCGCTGTTTTTTAGCTGAGTCTGATACTCGGAATAAATCTGAGCGATTGTCTTATCCATGGGATTATTAGTTGCAAGACCGGCGAATTCCTCGGGAGAAACTCTTTTATTTTTTGCCGAAGAAATCGCGTTCAAAACAGTTTTAGGCTGAAAGAATTTATCGCTGATATTAAGTTTTTCAAGACAGCTTTTCACAACTCTTTTTGAGTCATCCGTATCGTAAATCGTGAAATGGCTCGTATAACCGAGGCTTTCGCCGAAACGTCTTAAAAACCTTACGCAGGCAGAGTGGAAAGTGCATGCTGTAATGTCATCCGCGCCTTCGTTAACGACAAGGGAAATCCTCTGTTTCAGCTCGTCCGCAGCCTTGTTTGTAAACGTGATTGCAAGTATCTGCCACGGGTAAGGGGCATTGACTTTCAGCAAATCCTTAATATCGTCATAAACCGTTTTGTCGCCGTCAAAATACGCCTTCATCAAAGCGTAGTCGCCTTCCTGCGGCGTTCTTTCAAAATCTTCGGAATAGTAAGCCTCGCCGTATTTAAGAAGATAAGCTATACGGTTAACGATAACCGTTGTTTTTCCGCTGCCTGCTCCGGCAAGAATTAAAAGCGGTCCTTTTGCATTAAAGACCGCTTCTTTTTGCATATTGTTCAGAGAAGAAAAATCCTTCTCGATAATCTTTTTGCGTAAATCAACTAATTCTTTAAAGTCCATTTTAACCTTCCGCCGCTTCGGGCTGCAAATTCAGGTCGTCGTTAAAATTCGTGTTCGGTTCGTACGAAATAAAGGTAAGCCCCGTTTCTTCGTCCTTTTCGACTCCCGTAATATCGTCCGTTTTTTCAAAGCCCATTTTCTCAAGCTCGGCAAAATCAATTCTCGGCTTGAAATCGGGCTGAGCTTCGGTTTTAACAAGAGTTACGGCAACGGCGCTCATTTTTCCGGAAAGGTCGGAAATGCTTCTTGAAAGAGCTTCCATCTTCTGGCGCATTTCAAGAGTAATCTTTTCGGCATCAGAAGCTACCGAACGAATCTGCTCCGCTTTATTGGCAATATCGTCGCTCGCCTGTTTTGAAACATCCGCGGCGCGCTCTCTTGCGGCAGCGACTATTTCGTCGGAATATCTTCTCGCGTCGACAAAAGCCGCGCCGAGCTGAGCTTCGGCAGTCTTTACTTTGTCGTACTCGTCCTGCGCCTTCTGCTGACCCGCACGAAGAGCTTCAATCTGCGAAAGAAGAGCCGCGTTCTGCTGTTCGACTTCATTTTTATTCTCGAGTTCCTTTTCAAGAACGGGGATTTTTTCAAGCTGTGCGCTCTGAGCGTTAAACTGATTTTCAAGCTGCGCAAACTGAGTTTTGACATCTGCAAGCTCTGACTGAAGCTGTTCGATATAGGTCATAACGTCCTGCTTATTAAAGCCGCCGAACATTGAGCTTCTGAAAAATTTTCCGTTTTCCATTTAAAGCACGCCTCATTTCTTAAAGTTCTGGAGTTTATTATAACAAACAACTCGACTAAAAACAACCCAAAAGCAACAAATTTCTTGTTTGTTAAAAGTTAAATTATTGACTAAGCTTTTTTTCAGGTGTATAATAAAAGGACAAAAAAGGAGTGAAGTAAATGAAAAAGAATCACAAAGGTTCAAAAGGATTTTCATCATCCGCCAAAGCTATTGTTATAAGCGCTGCAACAGGCGCCGCTGTTTACGCTTTTGCGGCAAATCTGTTTTATAACGTAAACCTTAAAAGACAGGGTCTTGAAGGCAAATTCAGAAAGAAAGTTTATGATAAAGTTGCCGACAAAACATATAACGAGCTTCCCGCTTTCAACGAAGGGAAAGAATGGTTCAATGCGCAGAAGAAAGAGAAATTCACCATCGTTTCCAAGAGAGGCGAAAATCTTTATGCGGATATTCTCCGGTCAAAGAAGCCGACCGACATCTGGGTAATATGTATCCACGGCTACACCTCTTCGCCCGAGCATATGGGAATGTACGCAAAATATTTCAACGGTGAGTTTGATTATAACGTGCTTATGCCGAGCCTTAACGGTCACGCCGACAGCGAAAACGACAAGGTTACAATGGGCTGGGACGACAGACTCAATATTGTCGATTGGATTGAATTTCTCGTTAACGAATATCCCGATTGCAAAATTGTTCTTCACGGCGTTTCCATGGGCGCGGCAACGGTTATGATGACCTGCGGCGAAGAGCTTCCCGACAACGTAAAATGCGCTATTGAAGACTGCGGCTATACTTCGGTCTGGGATATTTTTGATTATCAGATTAAAAATGTTACTAAGATTCCGAGATCAATGCTCACCCACAGCGTTGAAATGGTAACAAAGCTTCGCAGCAAGTATGATTTCAAGGACGCTTCCTGCGTTGAGCAGCTTAAGAAGAGCAAAACTCCGATGCTTTTCATCCACGGCGAGGAAGACGATTTTGTCCCCTACCGTATGCTTGATCAGGTTTATGATGCCTGCCCGGTCGAAAAAGAAAAGCTCTCGATTCCGGACGCCATTCACGCAAGAAGCAATTGCTTCCATCCGGAAATTTACTGGCCGGCAATCAAAAAGTTTATTGACAAATACACAAAATAATACCGTTGACAATTCTTTTTAACGGGAATATAATTAATAACACAATTTAAATTAAACTGTATTCGGGGCGGGGTGAGATTCCCCACCGGCAGTAAAGTCTGCGAGTTAGTTTTACTAATTGATTCGGTGAAATTCCGAAACCGACGGTAATTGACTTTTGTCATAAGTCCGGATGAGAGAATCAGAAATTCTTTTAAGAAACACGCCCTGACACACCGTCAGGGTTTTTCTTTTCCCCGAAGGAAAAGGAGATTTTTATGCAGAACACAAAAAACAGGTTTGATGTGAAAAAGGTTGTCAGTATGGCTATGCTTTGCTCGCTTGCAATTGTAGCCGATTTGTTCCTGAGAATACCCGGCATCGGCGGTTTTCTTACCTATGAGCCCAAGGATGTTATCCTGACGATTGCGGCGTTCATTTTCGGTCCCGTTGCGGGTATTGTCATGTCGCTGGTAGTCTGTCTTACGGAAATGCTCACCGTCAGCTCGACGGGCATTATCGGACTTCTTATGAATTTCATTTCGTCCGCGGTATTCGTCGGCGTGAGCGGCTTTATCTATTCAAGAAAAAGGACGCTTTCAAGGGCAATCATCGGTCTTTGCGTGGCTTCGGTAGCCATGACCTTCGTTATGCTTCTGTGGAATTACATAATCACACCCGTTTACATGCACGTTGAAAGAAGCGTTGTCGTCGGCATGATACTGCCGTTGCTTCTGCCCTTCAACCTTCTGAAAGCAGGGCTCAACTCCACACTCGCAATGTTCCTTTACAAGGGAATTGTCACCGCCCTGCGAAAGTCGAAACTAATCCCCGAAAGCGAAAGCGAAAAAACCAAAAAAAGCGTATCGACAACTGTTCTCATTATTACGACCTCGGCTTTTCTTGCCGTAACGCTTTTGCTTGTTATTCTTATTTTTGCGGGTAAAATACAGCTTTGATATTGACAAGCAATATGTTTGGTAGTATTATAGTTGCGACAAAAAATTGAACACTTCCCCTTATGAAGAGCGGCGGAGGGACAGGCCCCGTGAAACCGCGGCAACCTGCTTTTTAAGCAAGGTGCTAAATCCTGCGGCGTAAGCCGAGAGATAAGGTGTTTTTTTAAGCACCTTTCGGGGTGCTTAATTTTTTGAATAAAAAACAGGAGTTAAATATAATGGCAAAACATCTTTTTACTTCGGAATCCGTTACCGAAGGACATCCCGACAAAATCTGCGACACGATTTCCGACGCAATTCTTGACGAAATCTTAAAGCAGGACAAATTCGGAAGAGTTGCGTGCGAAACGACATGCACAACAGGACAGGTTCTTGTTATGGGCGAAATTACCACCACCGCGCAGATTGATATTCCGTCAATTGTCAGAAAAACTATTTGTGAAATCGGCTATGACGACGCTTCAAAATATTTTGACGGTAATTCCTGCGCAGTTCTTACCTCTATCGACAAGCAGTCGCCCGATATTGCTCTGGGCGTTGACAAAAGCCTTGAAATCAAAGAAGGCGAAGTTGACGAATACAATCTCAACGGCGCCGGAGATCAGGGAATGATGTTCGGTTACGCATGCGACGAGACCGAGGAATTAATGCCGCTTCCGATTTCGCTGGCGCACAAGCTTGCCCTCAGACTTACCCAAGTCAGAAAAGCCGGTGTTCTCCCCTATCTTCGTCCTGACGGAAAAACTCAGGTCACGGTCGAATACGACGACAATAATGAACCGGTCAGAGTAGACACGGTTGTTATTTCTTCCCAGCACAGCGCTGACGTTTCGCTTGAAAAAATCAGGAAAGACATTGTCGAAAACGTTATAAAGCCGGTAATACCCGACCATCTTATGGATAACGATACCGTTATTTACATTAATCCCACGGGCAGATTTGTTGTCGGCGGTCCTGCGGGCGACAGCGGACTTACGGGAAGGAAGATTATCGTTGACACATACGGCGGATATTCCCGCCACGGCGGAGGAGCTTTTTCGGGCAAAGACCCGACGAAGGTTGACCGTTCGGCTGCGTACGCCGCAAGATATGTTGCAAAAAATATTGTAGCTTCCGGTCTTGCGAAAAAGTGCGAAATACAGTTAGCTTACGCAATAGGCGTTGCAAAGCCGGTTTCGGTTATGGTTGACACTTTCGGAACGGGAGTTATTGCGGACTCTGTTTTAAGCGAAATTGTCAGCGAAGTTTTCGACCTTCGTCCCGCCGCAATTATCGACAGGCTTTCGCTTCGCAGACCCATTTACAAAAAAACAGCCGCATACGGCCATATGGGAAGGAACGACGAAGATTTCACCTGGGAAAAGACCGATAAGGTTGACGAATTGCGAAAGGCAGCAGGTTTGAATTAAAAAAAGAATAAAAAAATTTTTTCGGTCAATAATATCCTTGTGAACGCAACCACAAGGAGTGAAAAAAATGCTTGACAGAATTTCTTTGATACTTGTCATTATCGGCGCTCTCAACTGGGGTTCAATCGGACTTTTCAGATTTGACATAGTCGGATGGCTTTTCGGAGGTCAGGGAGCGATTATCAGCCGAATTGTATACACATTGGTCGCTCTGGCAGGTATCTGGTGTATTTCACTGCTGTTCAGGGAAAACGAAGTTCTCGCTTCCGACGAACAGTAAAAAAACGGGTAACATTCAAAAGAATGTTACCCGTTTTTATTTTATTTAAGCGAGTTAACAATATCCTTATACTCGTCATACGTCATAAACGTATTTACCAGTTTGAGAAGCGAGTTCGTCGACAGTCTTTCGGGAAGAGAAAGCTTTTTAAGCAGCTTTGATTTTTTCTCCTTGCTGTTTTTGCCTCCCGTAATCCCGTCTTCGTAAAAATCAACCTTTGTGACCGGTTTTCTTTCGCCGCCCTCGCTTTTAACGCAGGTTACGCCCGCTTTATCGAGCGAATCAAGAATAATTGCCGACGTCATTCCCTCAACTCCGAGCTTATTTTCCTTAGATGGCTTGTCCTTACGGTGTTCTTTTCCGAGGATATCCGGTATATAGGCATGAATGATTTTTTCTTTCGGAACGATTCCGGATATAAGGGAACGGATTTTAAAGCCTGCGGAATCGCTGTCAGTGAGGACAACAATTCCCCTTGTTTCGGCAAGGCGGCGGATAAGAGTCTGTTTTTCCTTATTTTTAAAAATACCGAATCCGTCGGTTTCGATTATGAGGGTGTCGAGTATGTTTTCAACCTTTTTTCTGTCATATTTTCCCTCGACTATGACAGCCTGTTTTATTTTTATCATCAAGAACCTACCTGTTTGAAATCACTGCGAGTTTAACAAGCAACTGTTCAAGCGCAAGTTTATTGTCCCCTGCAGTGGATTTAATTGTTTCGTCGGCTTTGTCGAGCTCAACAAGGCACTCCCTTAACTGCTCAACCGACATATTCTTTGAATAAGACGCGCCGTTGCGTAATCTGAACTCGGTATTTTTATAACCGAAGTCCCCGGCAAGGCTGTCGCTGCTTTCGCCTGAAGCCACGGAAACCTTTGCGCGGTACATATCAACATAAGCCATGATTATTTCATTCAGAATAACAACCGGCTCAGTCTTTGAAGCGAAAAACAAATTCAGAATCTCAAAAGCTCTGTTAAGGTCGTTTGATGAAACCGCCCTGGACAAATCAAAGGCTTTGACGGTAATGCTTTTTGTCGAAACGGCATTAATCGAAGCTCTGTCAATAACGTCGTTTTCACAGTAAGCGCATAGCTTTTCGGCTTCGTTTTCAATAGTGTTCAGGTCGTCGCCCACGGTGTCGATAAGATAATACGCATCCGACCGGGAAATGGTTTTATTCCGCTTTGAACACAGCCCGATAACGAATTTGGAAAGGTAGTTTTTATCCATCTTATTGAACTCAACTGTGTTTGCGTTTTTTCTGAAAAGCTCAACAATCTTTTTCCATTTGCTGTCTCTTTTTATATCGAATTTAATTGCGTCAAGCCAGAAAACTATTACTGTCGTTTCGGGAATATCGCAAATGAACTTTTTGAACTCATCGTTTTCATCGGAAGAAAGCTTTGTCAGGTCAAAATCGCGCACAAGCACAACAATCCTGTCGCTCATCATGGGAAGCATCTGCGAAGCGTCGATAATTTCGTCAAGCGACGAGCTTTCGCCGTCGTACTTGTGAAGATTAAATCCCTCAAAGCCGGGATTGACGCAACGGGAAAGAACCCGTTTTACATAAAGCTCTTTCAGATAATCTTCTTCACCGAAAAACAGATAAGCGCCCGAGAGGGTGTTTTCTTTAATCTGCTGTTTTAAGCCTTGCACGTCCATCGTTTTTCACCTCCAGACATAAGCTTCCCGTATCAGTATAACTCATAGTTTCGGGCGAGTCAATGCGCTGCTGACATGAAATAATAATAAATGAAAAGTTTTTATTCTTAAGGTTGACGGGATACTTTTCTCTTGAAATAAGGCAATCCGCGTTGAGATACTCCTCCGGAACAGACCGAAAATCCATATACGGGTCAAAAACAACCAGCGCAGTAAAATCGCCGTATTTTAAAAACGAATAATCCCTTCTGCAGGAAAGCCCGATTTTACCCCAAAGAGTAACGTCGGAGTATTCCTCATCATGTAACTCGCCGATATAATACCTGTCTTCAATCTCTTCCCCGAACGAATCGAACAGATTTTCATGCCGGGGAATAAACAAATAATCAACAGTGCTTACACCGTTTTTATTCATTATATCACAAACCCTGTAATAAGCAAAGCGGTCGCCTCCGCAACCGATAAGGGCGGTATTGTTTTCGTTTCGGATTATTACGGAAATACCGTCTCCTACCGACGCGACATATAATTTAAAAGACTTTTTCTCAGAATAAGCGCCCGCAAGACATACAAAAACAAATGATGCCGAAAGAAGAACGCAGAGAAGCTTCTTTTTAATTTCTTTTCCCGCTTTGTGAAGAATAAAGAGCAATACACCCGTCAGCATAAGGACAACCGTCCAGATTACAAGAGGATAATAACGGGTCGAAACGGTTATCAAATCGAACGACGATAAAAACCGGGCAATATCAGAAATGATTTTAGCGGCAAAGCCTGCGACAAAGAATAACGGATTTGAAATAAACTTAAGAGCGATAATTGAAAAAATGCTTGCAAAACCGGTTATAAGCATTGCAAGAGATGAGATTTCAATAAGCAACAGATTTGCAAGAGGAGTTATGAGCGAAAATCTGTCGAAAAAAAGGAGATTGAGCGGCAATGTAAAGAGTGTCGCCGCAAGAGTAACAGAAAAACTTTTCAAAACAAACTCTTTTGCTTTTGAAAGAGCAGATTTGTTTTGTTCTTCGGCGTCAGGCTGAGGTGAGAGTTTTTTGTTACCGCTTAGTTTATTAAAAATCGGTCCTGCCAAAAGAATGATTCCGACGGAAGCGAAAGTCGAAAGCCACAGTCCCTTTGACCTTACGGAAAACGGATTTACGACAAGCATAACAGTCAATGCGATTCCGATTGAATTAATGCTGTCCGCTTCACGTCTGAAAAATTTTCCGAGAAACAGGAAAATCATAAGAACTCCCGCTCTGACAACGGGAGGATTAAATCCGGTAAGAGCTATGAAAAACAGAATAAACAGAATTGTCAGAATACTGACGGTTCTTCTTCTTAAGCGAAGTGAAGTCAGAAACGCGAAAACAAACCCTGCCCAAACAGTAACATGCAAGCCCGAAACGGCAAGAAGATGATACGAACCTATAAGCGAAAAGGCATTGAGAGTTTTTTCGTTGATGTCTCCCCTTTCACCGAGCAAAAAACCGGTTAAAAGCCCGCCGTATTCATTCGGAAGGGCGCAGTTAATGCTGTCTTTTACCGCCTGCTTTGCGTTGAGAACAAAATTCATCAGACTGAAATCGCTTCGTCCTGTTATTCTTATGTTTTCCTCACCGACGCAGTATCCGCCGAGGAACAGTCCTTTGGACGAATAATAATCTTCAATTTCTTCGTTCCCCTTCCCGAGAGTATAAAGATAAAACTCGCCCGTCAGTTTGTCATCGGGAGAAGCTGCAAGCTTTTCTTTAAGCGAAAGCCTTATTTTGGTACTGATATTCTTCCCGTCAATTGAATCTGTTCTGATTATATAATAAGCTCTCGAATTCTTTTCTTCCGGAAGACTTATTATTTCTCCGGAAACGGTGTGTGCCTTATTGTTTTCTTTAAACGGAGTGATTGTTTTTTCAACTGATAAACTGTAAAATCCGAAAACCAGACAGCCGACGCAAAGAGTAAAAGCTACCACCGGAAGGGTTCCGTCAAAACGTGTTCTTTTGAACAAGAGAAAAATGAATAAAGCGACAAAAGCGGTTATAAAAACCGCCTTTATCGCTTTTAAGCCGATATTATCAAAAACAGCGAACGACAAAAGTAATGTCGCCCCGACAATGGCAAAAGTGCGCTTCATTTATACAAGCTTTTCGCCTAAATTATCACCGCTCAAAACGTGAAAATGCAGGTGCATTACGGTCTGACCGACTTTAGCGCCGCAGTTGTTTATAATGCGGTAGGAGTCAAAGCCGTTTTCCTTTGCAATTTTCGGAATTACCTCGAAAATATGAGAAACGAGTTGGGAATTATTTTCATTAATTTCGTTTGCGCAGGAAATATGCTCCTTGGGAACGACAAGAATGTGTTTTTCGCACTGGGGATTGATATCGTTGAATGCAAAAACGGTTTCATCCTCATAAACCTTTGACGAAGGGATATCGCCGTTAATTATTTTACAAAAAATGCAGTCCATAATTAGCTCCTTATTTAATCATGGATTTAACTATTTCTTCACACTTGGAAATAGCCTCTTCCACCTTTGAAATGTCCTTGCCGCCTGCTCTTGCAAAGCTCGGCTTTCCGCCTCCGTTACCGCCTGCAATCTGAGCAACCTGACGGACAACATCGCCCGCTTTAACACCCGAAGCAACAGCTTTTTCGCCGCATGCCGAAACAAACGTAACCGTGTTCTTTTCTGTATTGACAGAAGCGAGAACGACAACTCCGTTAGGATACTCGCTGCAAATTGATTCGGCTAATGAACCGATATCTGCAGTTGTCGGTACGGAACTGTCGGTTATAAGCTCAACATTTCCGATCGGAATTGATTTTATATTCTTCGCCTTCTGCGAATTAATTTCGGCGTTAAGTCTTTCAATTTCCTTTTCTTTTTCCTTTAATTCAGCGGTTAACGCATTAGCCCTTGCTGCAAGGTCGGAAACATTAGTAAGCTTGAGCGCCGCTGCAGTTGAAGCGATAAGAGAATTATTCGACTCGATATAATCCATTACGTTAAATCCCGTGACGGCTGTAATTCTGCGGACGCCCGAAGCTACCGACGACTCGGAAAGAATCTTGAACAGTCCGATATTGCCCGTATTTTTAACATGCGTACCGCCGCAAAGCTCGATTGAGAAATCACCTGCTCTGACAACTCTTACGATATCTCCGTACTTTTCGCCGAAGAGCGCCATAGCTCCGAGCTTTTTAGCCTCGTCAATAGGCATTTCCATTGTTTCAACCGGAACAGCCTGAAGGATTATATTATTGACTTCATTTTCAACTTCCTTTATTTCATCGGTTGTAAGAGCCGAAAAATGAGTGAAGTCAAACCGTGTTTCGCAACTGTTTACAAGCTGACCTGCCTGCTCAACATGAGAGCCGAGAACTTTTCTGAGCGCCGCCTGAAGAAGATGCGCCGCAGTATGGCTTCTCATGGTGGCGTTTCTTATTTCAAAGTCAACCTGAGCATTAACGCGCTCGCCGACTTTTATTGATTCGCCTTGCGAAAGTTCTCCGTTATGAAGGATAACTCCGTCGTGAGTTTTCGTCGTGTTTTTAACTTCAAATACAAAGCCGTCGCCGGTAATTCTGCCAACGTCGCCGACCTGTCCGCCGCTTTCGGCATAGAAGGAGGTTTTGTCAAGAACCAGTGCAATATTCCCGTCCGGGGATGCGAAATCCTTTCTTTCGCCGTCAACGATAATTGCTTTTACCGTCGCTTCGCAGGAAAGAGTTTCGTAACCGACAAAATCCGTCTTTTCAAGTCCGTTCGTGGCAACGCCCGAGCCTTCCCAGGCTTCTGCGCCCGCGCCCTTATGAGCGGCTCTCGCCCTTGTTTTCTGCTCTTTTACAAGCTCTTTAAACTTTTCTTCGTCAACCGTAAGTCCCTTCTCTTCAAGAAGCTCTTTTGTAAGGTCAATAGGAAATCCGTATGTGTCGGAAAGCTTGAAAGCGTCTTCGCCCGAAAGACGATTTCCGTCAAGCGAATCAATCATCTGATTAAAGATTGCAAGACCCGTGTCAATGGTTTTGGCAAAGGATTCCTCCTCCGCTTTAATAACATTGATAATAAAGTCGTGCTTTTCAACGAGATTCGGGTATGCGGATTTATTTTCGTTAATAACGGTTTCGGCAACCTCGGAAAGGAAGGTGTCGCGGATACCGAGAAGTCTGCCGTGTCTTGCCGCCCTTCTGAGAAGACGGCGAAGAACATAACCTCTGCCCTCGTTGGAAGGCATTACGCCGTCGCCGATCATCATTGTTGTGCTTCTTATATGGTCCGTAATAACACGCAGCGATACATCCTTCTGCAAGTCCTCATGGTATTGAACATCGGCGATTTTCATAATGTGCTTCATTATGTTCTGAACGGTGTCGACCTCGAAAAGATTGTCAACGTCCTGACTGATGCACGCAAGTCTTTCAAGACCCATGCCCGTATCGATATTCGGGTGATCAAGGCGGGTGTAATTATTGTTTCCGTCATTTTCAAACTGAGTGAAAACGAGATTCCAGAATTCAATGTATCTGTCGCACTCACAGCCGACTTTACAGTCGGGCTTTCCGCAACCGTACTTTTCGCCGCGGTCGTAATAGATTTCCGAACACGGACCGCACGGGCCTGCGCCATGCTCCCAGAAGTTATCTTCCTTGCCGAAGCGAACCATATGGTCTTCTTTTACGCCGATTTTCTTTGTCCAGATTTCGTACGCCTCGTCATCGTCCTCATAAACGCTTATATAAAGCTTTTCGGGGTCCATTTCCATAACGGACGTGCAGAATTCCCACGCCCACGGAATAACTTCTTGCTTGAAATAGTCGCCGAAAGAGAAGTTGCCGAGCATTTCAAAATATGTTCCGTGGCGGGCAGTTTTGCCGACATTTTCAATATCGGGAGTACGGATGCACTTCTGGCAGGTCGTAACCCTTTTTCTCGGAGGCGTAATCTCACCCGTAAAGTATTTTTTCATCGGAGCCATGCCTGAGTTTATAAGCAAAAGACTTTTGTCGTTCTGCGGAATAAGCGAAAAGCTCGGAAGTCTTAAATGACCCTTGCTTTCAAAAAAAGACAGGTATTTTTCTCTCAATTCGTTAAGTGATGTCCATTCCATAAAACAGGTTTCCTTTTCCTTAAAAATATCCAAAATATTATACGCTCAAAACCTTGATATGTCAAGAAATTGAGCGTATTTCAGGCATTATTAATTCTGCTTTCTGACTATGCCGTATTCATCGTATCTGTTAAAATACGGACACGCGTAGTTTGAATATGTCAGAAATCTCTGCATTTCGTCTTCATCAAGATTAATGTCGCAGCAAAAACAATCTGATTCTTCGTCGTAATAATAATTTGAACAGTCTTCGCAATTTGTTTTATTTGGCATTGTCTTCACCCGAATCAAGAGTAAATTTCATAACAATCGGGAAGTGGTCGGACGGATAAACTCCGTCGTAAGTATCGGTAACAACTTTATACTCGTTAACGGTTATTCCCGTTTTTGAAATCATGAAATAATCTATATTCTCGTTTTCAAGTTCCTCTCCGAAGCACTGGTAAGTACAGCCTGACATTGTGTTTTCGGTCTGATATTTCGCATCAAGAAAATCCTTTGTAACGTTTTCGTAAGTTACGGATTGTTCGTCGGCGTTGAAATCGCCCATTATTATACTCGGCAGAGAGCCGAATTTCTTGATTTTATCAAGCACTACGCCGATTCCCTTGATGCGCGCTTCGTCGCTTACGTGGTCAAGGTGGGTATTGAATACCACGAACTGCTTTGCAGAGGTCTTTTCTTCAAGAATAACATAGCTGCATATTCTGTAGCATGCAGCACCCCAATCCTTGCTCATTTTTTCGGGAGTCTGAGAAAGCCAGAACGAGCCTTTGTCGATAAGATTATACATATCGCTTCTGTAAAAAACGGGACAGCCCTCGGTATTTACGGCGTTATCCCTGAATTCAATTACCGAATCGAAGCCGACAAGACAGTCCTTCATATAATCGTACTGCCAGGTTGTCGCCTCCTGAAAGCCGATAATCGACGGTTGGTTTTTTTCGATATTCTTTACTATAAGGTCGGCCCTGTAAAACCAGCTTCTTTTACCCTTGTCTCCGGGATTTATGCAACGGAGATTGCTGCTCATAACTGTAATTTCCCCGTCCGTATTCGGCTTGGAAGTAAAGGTAATCTTCGTCTTGTTTTCTTTATAATGAGGATAGTACCAGAAAAGATTCGCGCCCATAATGAGAACCACCGCCAATACGATACATAATACTGCGAGGATAATCCTCTTGATTATTTTTTTCATTTAAACCACCCTTTAAAAGCGTAACCGGAAACTAATAAATCGTAACAGCAGTTCCGGGAGTAACGGTCTGAAGAACCTTAACCATATCTTCTTCGGATATAGCGACACATCCGCCTGTGGGATGGTCCTTACCTCTCCAGCAGTGAAGGAAAATTGCGTTTCCCGCATACGGAGCGCCGACCCTGTTGTAACCCAGATCAAGAAAATAAGCATAAGGAACGTCATAATCGATAAGGTGTTCGTCGTCCTTATGAGCTTCTTCATCTTTTTGGCTATCGATAAGAAGCGTGTTATATTTATCCGAATTACTGCCGGTAGCGCACCAATACATTTCATCGGTAACCTTCGTATAGGGAAGTTTGCTGCCCGGATCATCCTTTATGCCGTATGCTTCGCCGATTTCCCAAGTTCCAAGAGGTGTTTTTGTATCGCCCTCAGACTGCTTGCCTGCGCCGTTTTCACCTATAACGGCAGGACAGGAAAATACCTTTTCGTATTTGCCGTTATTTGCAACATACACTGTCAATTCAGCGTGAAAATCACCGTCGATAGGACATTTGACGCCAATCCGGTATTCGCCGTTACGGTCCTCGGAAATCGGCTGACCGAACAGAGTTTGTTCAACCTCATCCTGAGAAATGATATTTTTGTAAAGTTTATAATGACTTAATATTTCAGTCAGATCGGTATTTTTCTGCGATTCTTCCAGCAAAGCTGTTTTCTCTTTAAGGTTGGAAATTTCAACGCGTGAATAAACCAACACGCCCGAAAGAACAACGACCAACGCTGTCAGCAAAGCAATAATCCACTTGTATTTTTTCATTTTATCACCTCATAAAAAACTCGATGAAAACAGTTTAATCCATCAGCGCAAATCAAATGCTGACGTGCCCGGCCGGATTCGAACCGGCGGCCTTCAGAGTCGGAGTCTGACGCTCTATCCAGCTGAGCTACGGGCACATATAACAGGGGTGGAAACCACCCCTTAAAAGCTATTATACATTGAACCGGAAAAGAACTATATCTCCGTCCTGCATTACGTATTCCTTGCCCTCGGAACGGATTTTGCCGTTTTCCTTTGCCGCCTGCATCGACCCGTACTGCATAAGCTCATCGAACCCTATAACCTCGGCTCTGATGAACCCTCTTTCAAAATCGGAGTGAATCTTGCCCGCCGCCTGGGGCGCTTTTGTACCTTTTTTAATTGTCCATGCTCTCACTTCAGGCTGACCTGCCGTAAGATAGGAAATAAGACCGAGAAGGCTGTAGGAACGCTGAATAAGCAAATCAAGTCCCCCCTGCTCAATCCCGAGGTCAGACAGGAACATTTCCTTTTCTTCCTTTGAAAGCGAAGCAATTTCAGCCTCAAGCTCGGCGCAGATAGGAAGAACCTCGGCGCCCTCTTTTTCGGCAATTTCGCAAACGGCTTTATATCTTTCGTTTGTTTCGAGTCCGTTTGCAAAATCCTCTTCGCTCATATTGCACGCATAAATAACAGGCTTTGCCGAAAGCAGGGAAACCGTGTCAAGAATTGCTTTTTCTTCCTCGGTCATTTCCACCGCTCTTGCATTAATGCCTTCGTCAAGAGCCGCTCTGACCCTTTTTAAAAACTCAACCTGCGAAACGAGAGTCCTGTCGCCCTTCATCGCCTTTGTGTCCTTGTCAATTCTTCTGTCAAGAATTTCCGCGTCGGAAAGAATCAGTTCAAGATTAATCGTTTCAATATCCCTTGCCGGATCAACCGAGCCGTCAACGTGCATTATATCGTCGTTGTCAAAGCAACGGACAACATGGATTATAGCATCAACTTCGCGGATATGCGAAAGGAATTTGTTCCCGAGTCCCTCGCCCTTTGAAGCGCCCTTGACAAGACCCGCAATATCGACAAACTCAATTGTAGCAGGGGTGAGTTTAACGGGATTATACATCTCGGCAAGCTTGTCCAGCCTGTAGTCCGGGACAGCTACGACGCCCACATTCGGCTCTATGGTGCAAAATGCGTAATTTGCCGCCTGAGCGCCTGCGTTTGTAATTGCATTAAAAAGCGTGCTCTTGCCGACGTTCGGCAAGCCGACTATACCTAATTTCATTTAATAACTTCCTTAAAACCAATTTTCTTTTATTTTACCATCTGTTCTCAACATATTCGCAGAAAGCGTACATATCTTTAATCTCGAGAACTGTTCCGTCGTCAAGAGTGACCGTGCCGTTCCACTTGCCGTGAACCTGATGAGAGTGCATACGCATTGCCAGAACATTCAGGTCGGAATGATGGTCAAAAAACGGAGTCATCGTAAGATTAAACCTTCCGTCCTCCGAAACGAAAACCCAGTCCTCCATATATTTATCGGGTTTCGGGAAAGTTTCAACGTCGACAGCGCCGAATTTATGCGCCTTGCCGTCGTAGAAAATACAGGTTTCCGTGGCGTTCTTCTCGTCTCCGATGCCCCAGGTGATTTCAAAACCGAAAATATGCTTTTCACCCTTTTCGTCAACGAGATACGCCGAACCGTTGCCCCAGTACCAGACAAGAGAATACGGAGTGCAGACCCTTCCCCAGTCAAGAATGCAGAAAGTGTCGTCTTTCGAGAACTCATAAACTTTTTCACCGTTTCTGAACGTACCCTCGCAGGGCATTGAATTCTGCTTCGTGGTCATAAAATACCTGTCCGGGTATCCGTCGAACGGAATAACGGTTGTAATATTTTCAAGCCCCGGCATAATATCCATTTTAAAATTACACTCAACATCCTTCATTTTGAAATAAAGGGTGCGTTCGGTTTCTTTGGTGTCGAATTCAATTTCAGCCGAGCCTATTTTAAACTTAACGTTATTCGGAACATCGCCTTTGGCAGGCAGCACATATTTATCCTTTCCGCCGACGAACGGAGACATAACCGAGCAAACGGTTTTGCCTTCCAGCAGGTCAACAAGAACCGCGGAAGCGTAGCCGCCCAGAGAAATATTCGCAAAGCTTATCTGAACCATCATTTTGCCGTTTGAAAGCTGATAAAAATCCCATTCCTTGCGACGCATTTCCTTGAGAACCCTCTTGCGGTCATAATCAAACACGTTACGTCTTGCCCATCCTTTGGGTATAAGCGTGCCGTCCGCCGCAAGGAGTTTAACCGGTTCCGTATACTCCTTTTGCTCGCTTTTGAAATCCCAATCCTTAAAACCGAGATATGTTTTTTCCATAATTATCCTCCTTTTCCCGGCAAAATAAAATTTTACTTAAATATAATAGCATATTTTTCAAAAATATGGTATAGTAAAATCGTAATATTTTTATAATATTTTTTATTACGGAGGATTTGTAATGCTCTACGACATTAATTTTAAAAATCATTACGATTTTAACACCTATGAAATCAACAAACTTAAGCCTCGCGCGTATTATATCCCCTGCTCCGAAAAGGAAAAGCTAAAAAAATCCGACTGCCTTAACGAGCGTTATAATTCGGATATGGTTCGTTGTCTTTCGGGCGAGTGGGATTTCAGATATTTTGAAAAAACGGCTTTTCTGCCGAAAAAACTCGACACCGACCAGATTGTATTCGACAAGGTTACCGTACCCTTTGACTGGCAGAGAAAAGGTTACGGCGAACCGGCATATATCAATGTTCCGTATGAGTTCGACTTATGTCCGCCCGACCTTCCGGACGAAATGCCCGTTGGCGTTTACAGAAAGTTTATCGAAATAACGGACATTAACAAAAACTATATTCTATGCTTTTTGGGCGTTGCGGGCGCTCTTGACCTTTATGTTAACGGCGAATTCGTCGGTTACAGCGAAGGCGCGCACAACTCGGCGGAATTCGATTTGAAGAAATACCTTCACGAAGGCGAAAACGAGATTGTTGCCGTAATCTTCAAATGGAGCCACGGAACATATCTTGAATGTCAGGATATGTTCAGGGAAAACGGCATTTTCCGCGACGTGCTTTTATTTGAATATCCGCTTACATATATTCACGACTGCGAAATCAAAACAAAAAAGACCGGCGCAAAATACTCGCTGGGCGTTTCCCTTGATTTAATCGGAAATCCCGTAGGCTATGAAGTTGAAGTTCAGCTTAAAAAGGGCAACAGAATAATTGCCAAAACGCTCGAAGAAGCCGACAGAAAGAATAACATTCTTCTTAAAAATCTTGAGGTTGAAGAATGGAGCGCGGAAATACCCAATATCTACGAGCTTTTCGTCATTCTCAGAAAGGACGGAAAAAGCGTTTTTGCAATACGCAATTTTACCGGATTCAAAAACGTGGAAATCGTTGGCGAAATCTTCCGTTTTAACGGAAAACCGATTAAATTCAAAGGTGTCAATCACCACGACAGCACCCCGAAAGAGGGTTACGTTATCACTCCCGCCGAGCTGAAAAAAGACCTTACTCTTATGAAAAAGCTCAACGTAAATGCCATTCGTACTTCTCACTATCCGCCCGACCCGATTCTTATTACTCTTGCGGATATTATGGGATTTTACATTGTTGACGAAGCGGATATCGAAACTCACGGGACAATCCGTCTGCCCGGTCACGAAGGCGATATGAATCTTATCAGCCACAATAAAAAATGGGCTCCGAGATATCTTGACAGAGTTAAAAGAATGTATTTCAGAGACAGGAACCACCCGTCAGTTACAATGTGGTCGCTCGGAAACGAAGCCGGCGGATATTACTGTCAGGACGTGTGCTATAAATTCCTTCATAAAGTCTGCCCCGAGATTCCCGTCCACTACGAAAGCGTTGTTCACTCAAGGCGTTTTTCATACGACGTAACCAGTGAAATGTACACAAGCATCGAAGACATGCTTAAGGTCCGCGATCACAAGAGAGGCAAGAAATATTTTGGAAAGCCGTTCTTTCTTTGCGAATACTGTCACGCAATGGGCGTAGGTCCCGGCGCGCTTGAAGATTACTGGCAGGCGTTTTATTCGAGCGATATGCTTATGGGCGGCTGCATCTGGGAATGGGTCGACCACGCAGTTTATCACGACGGAAACGACAAATACCGCTATAAATACACATACGGCGGCGACCACGGCGAAAGAAAGCACGACGGCAATTTCTGCGTTGACGGACTTATGTTCCCCGACAGAACTCCCCACACGGGCGCCCTTGAAATGCAGGTCGTTTACAGACCGGTTAGAGCCGAAAAGAAAAATGCGAACACATTTGTTTTCAGAAATACAAACTATTTCAGAAACACCGACTACATTACGGTCAAATGGGAGCTGCTCAAAAACGGCGAAGCAGTAAAAACCGGTGAATTCATAGCCGATATCGACCCGAACAAGACTATGAAAGTCACTCTTGATTATTCAATTGACAGGACAGATGACTATCACATCAACTTCACCTACATCCAGAATAAAAAGGATGTTATTGCGGTTGAACAGATTGTTCTCAATGACGTAAGAAAAAAGATTGAACCCGGCAAAGACGGCTCGGTTATTATCAAAAAAGACGGTTCTTCGGCGAATGCAGTAACGGAAAACGGATTTATTTCGTTTGATACCGTTACGGGCGAAATCACAAGATACTCTGTCAACGGCAGAGATATTCTCAACACCTCCCCCGCAAGCCATACAAAGGGATTCCTTCCTAATATTTACAGAGCAGCGCTTGATAACGATTCAACCGAGGGCAACGGAAGATGGTTCAAGCTCGGAATTGCAAACGCTCAATATGTACTTACGGGTTTTGCGATAAGAGAAAATTCAAAAACCGTTACCGCGAAAGCGGACTACGACATAAAGGTCGACGAAAAAACGCTTTACGCATCAAGTCTTTACTATACTGTATTTCCGTCGGGCCAGCTCGAGGTCAGAGCTACCCTCAAAAAGGTTTCAAAGGACGCGCTTTCCGACCTTCCGAGATTCGGCGTTCAGTTTGAAATTGACAAGGGTTATGAATCCGTGGAATATTACGGACGCGGTCCTGTCGAAAACCTTTGCGATATGAACGTTCAGTCTCCTGTCGGAGTTTACAAAAGCAAAGTAAAAGACCTTTACGTAAGTTATCTCAAGCCGCAGGATTCAGGAAATCACGGCGGAACAAAATGGGTTCGTTTTGTAGGCTCAAACGGCAAAGCGCTCAACATTTACGCTCTTCCGAAATTCAGCTTCAATGCCAGAAGATTTACCCAGAAGGCTCTTGTTGAAGCAAGGCACCCCGAAGACCTTAAGGATATGGATACCACGGTTGTTAATATTGACGGTTTCCTCCGCGGCACCGGAACGGCAAGCTGCGGACCTGACACGCTTGAAAAATACCGTTTCTCGGTAGAAGAAGAAATTGCCTTCCGCTTCCTGATTTCCGACGAGGACTGCGAAAAGTAAAAAAGAATAAACAAAAAACGCCCGTCAGGACTTAGTCCGGACGGGTGTTTTAATATTTTTATATAATTGCAAGAACAAAAAGAGCGATAAATATTACCGCATGAACTCCGGTCAGCACGGGTAAAAGAGCCATGAATTTTTTCACCCTTGTCTTATGGTGAATCACCTTCATAGTCAGGTACATACCCCCTGCTCCGCCCAGCAAACCTATAAGCAAAAGCGCTCTTTCGGAAATGCGCTGCTTTCTTTTAAGCGCACGGGACTTGTCCGAAACGGCAAGGCAGGCAGCGTAAAGGGTCATTAAAATATAGTAAATAATAATAAAAACAAAGAAATCTTTCATATTCATATTATAAGAATTATTTTTTACTTTGTCAACCGGAGGGAATATGAAGAGAACTTTAGCGTTTATTTTTACGGTATTTCTGCTTTTTACATCCTGTATCAATAATAACAGAACCGACTTAACAACGCAGACTGCCGTCACCGAAAACGAAGTAATCAGTCAAAGCGAAAACACGTCTGAATTTATTACAGCGGTGTGGCTCAGCTACAGCGAAATAAAGCTTCTGACAGATGTTAAAACCGAAGAAGATTTTTGTCAGAATGTCGACAAACTTGTTTTGAACCTTAAATCATTCGGCATTAACACCCTTATTGTCCACGCCGTTGCGTTCTGCGACAGCTTTTATAAAAGCAGCATTTTGCCGAAAAGCAGATACATAATGAATAAAAACATATCCGACCCGTTCGGGATAATCTGCAAAAAATGTATTGAAAACGAAATAAAGGTTGAAGCCTGGATTAACCCGTACAGAGCGTTTTCGTCATCAGATGAAACACAGATTAAAAATAATCCCGCCGTAAAAAAGCTGAATGACGAGGACAAAAACAGTCTTATTATAACCGAAGACGGAATTTTTCTTAATCCGGCAAGCGTTTCGGCGCAAAAGCTTATTCTTGACGAAGCAAGGGAAATCCTTTCGCTTTATGAAATAAGCGCCATTCATATTGACGACTATTTTTATCCCGATATGACGGATTCGCCCGATATTGAAAGCTATGAAACATATAAAAAACAAGGCGGAAAAAAGGATATCGGTTCATTCCGGCGTGAAAACGTCAACTCCCTTGTTTCGTCTCTTCACGAAATCGCCTCGCTCAATTCCGTTTTGCTGACAATAAGTCCCGCTGCGGATATTGAAAAGAACTACTCGTTAAAATATGCGGACGTTGAATTATTTATGAAAAACGGCTGGGCGGACATAATTATGCCTCAGCTGTATTTCGGTTTTGAAAACAGCGAGCTTCCATTTGAAAACACAGCCAAAAAATGGATTGATACGGCGCAAAAGTACAACGTCAAGCTTGTTCCCGGACTTGCGGTTTACAAATGCGGGAAGAAGGATAAATACGCAGGGAAAGGCGAAAACGAATGGATTGAAAGCAGCGATATTTTATCCCGCCAGCTTACATTTTTAAAGTCAGAAACCACTATATATGGAGTTGCCTTTTTCTCTTATTCCTATATTTTCGGCAAAAACATTGAAAAAAATGCAAAAAAAGAGTTACAAATATTGAAAAGTATGTTATAATAGTATTACTTATATTTTATAATGCGAGATTTTGCATTATTTTACAGAGTTGGAAATAATCCTTCCTTGAACGAGATTAAGACAGTTTATATAATTGAACCAAAGAAATTAAAGGATGTGAAAAATATGAAAAACCGATTAAAAAAGGCGACGGGCATTTTTCTTGCGCTTCTGCTTGTCGCTTCAGTTTTTGCTATTATTCCGCCTGTTGAAACAACCGCTGCAAGCCAGTATGTTTCTTCAACGGTTCCCGGCATTTACAAACCCTACATAGAAAAAATCAAGAATGCTCATCCGAACTGGAGTTTTGAATTTTTCTATACAGGAATTGACTGGAACACAGCCGTAACCCATGAAAATAAAGACGGAATCAATCTTATTTCATCTTCATTCCCGAAGTCTTACAGGGCGATTGATTCAAAATCATACAACAGCGCAACCGACAACTATTATTCAAAGGACGCGGGCGGATGGTACAACGCGGCTTACGATACCGTCGCTTATTACATGGACCCGAGAAACTTCTTTGATGACGAGTTTATTTTTCAGTTTGAAAAACTCTCTTATGATTCGTCTTTTCATAACATTGACGGCGTCAAATCAATGCTTAAAGGCTCCTTTATGGACGGGGTCAAAATCAAGAACACAAGCGGGAGCAGCGTGCTTTATGCTCAGGCTTATATGGACGCCGCAAAAAAATCGGGAGTCAGCCCTTATCACCTTGCTTCAAGAACAATTCAGGAAGTAGGCTGGAGCGGAAGCGGTTCAACGAGCGGAACAAATTCTACATATCCCGGAATATATAATTTCTACAACATCGGCGCTACATCCGGTGACAGCCCTATTACAAGCGGATTAAGATGGGCTTCAAGTACAACGGCAGGTACTTATATGCGTCCGTGGGACTCCCAGTATAAATCAATTGTCGGCGGCGCAATGTGGATAGGCGACGGATTTATCGGCAACAAGCAAAACACGCTCTACCTTGAAAAGTTTGACGTCGTAGGAGATTATAACGGCTCTACTCTCTATTCTCACCAGTATATGACAAGTGTTACTTCTGCAGCCTATGAAGGTAAATCCGTATATAACAATTACAAGAAGCTCGGCGTTGAGAGCAACTCTTTCGCATTTGTTATACCTGTTTATAACAATATGCCGATTAATCCCTCGCCCAAACCGATAGACTCCGGAAGTCCGTGGGGCTGGTTAAGCTCGCTTAAGGTTGACAACTATTTTGTTTCGCCCAACAGCACCACGCAGGTTACGACTAACACATTTAACGTTATTATTCCCAACGACGTAAAGAAAGTTACAATTTCAGCCGTTCCGTTCAAGTCCAATGCGACTGTCACGGGACTTGCAAAAAAGAAATCCGGAAAGGACCCCGACACCGGAGTCGTTTCCGATGTCAGCTCATCTCTGTTCGTCAGGACGAGCCCCGGAGTCGACGGCAACAACAACAAACTTAAATATAACGACGAATACGTTAAAATTGCAAACGGAACAGTACTGACCAAGACCGGTCAAAGCACGGTTGACGGTCAGCTATGGTATAAAGTTAAATTCAGCTTCAGCGGGACAACGCTTGAAGGCTGGGTCAGCGCGGCTTATGTCACAATGGACAGCGCGCCGGTTACCTATTACGAATCCGTTTACGTCAATGTAGGAAACAACGCGTTTAATATCAAGGTCTCCTCTTCAAACGGTTCGACAAGAACTTACAAGCTCAATATTATGAGGCTCGAGGGTGACGAAGAAATTGACGAACCCGAAGTTATTACCACGGACGACGGACTGAATACGACTTATTCCGTAGACCAAAAACATAAATTCATTTCCGATGTAGCAAGCGGAACTACGATTGCTCAGTTCGTAAAGAATCTCGGTCTTCCGTCAAAGGTCACATATAATATTTATGACGGTTCGGGAGAAGTCAAAAAAGGCAATATGAAAACGGGTATGAAATTAACCCTTACGAGCAATAAAATCACCACCGCCTATTTCATCGCCGTTTCCGGCGACCTTAATTCAGACGCCGCAGTGGATATTCTTGATATCGTTACGGTAAGAAATCACATTATTTCAACCGCTCCGCTCAAGGGTGTTTACGCCGCAGCGGCGGACGTTAACAAGGACGGAACAATAGATATTCTTGATTTGATTGAAATAAGGAACATTACTCTCGGATAAAGGAGTTGAATAAAAATGAAAAAGGCGAAAATCATTATTTCATTTATTACGGCGATAATTCTTTGCTCACAGTTATTCTTCGTTTCCTTCGCATCATCGACAACAATCTATTTTTCAAAAAATGAAGTTGAAGAAGGCGACACGGTAACAGTCACCGTTAAGTTTTCCGGAGACGATATTGCCGGGATTCAGTTTGACCTTGGCTATGACACTGATGTTCTTTCTGTTCAGGACAGTTCAGGCGGAAGCTACAGCAACGGCAGGTTTACCTGGTACGACCCAAACGGCTCGGTTTCCGAACACAGCTTCAGCGTTACCTTCAAGGCAACCAATTCCGGTTCAAGTCAGATTTCAGCGTCGAATGTAATCGTTTCCGATAATAACGCTAAAAAAATAAGCGATTTTTCCGGCGCTTCGGCAAAACTGACGGTTGTCGGCGCTCAGGATGAAAAGCCCACGGAGAAGGCTACCGAATCAAAGCAGGACAGCGCGGATAAAAAGCAGGAAGAAAAGACCACGGAAAAAGTTACCGAGGAGAAAAACGAAACCGACGGCAAAACCGTAATGTTCAACGGTAATGAGTATTATTTTGCGGAAGACTCGGCTTTTGTAGACGCTCCCGAAGGCTTTGACGAAACGTATTCGGACTACAAGGGAACGAGAATTCTTACATACACTTCGACGGATAAATCTCAGCAGATTGTTTGCCTTGTCGATGAAAACGGGAAGCAGACATTTGCCCTTTTTGATGATGAAAGCGATACTTTCAGCCCGTTTATCACGGTAAAAAGCAAGGAAATTTCTCTTGTAATCCTTAAGCCGGGCGCAGACATTCTTCCCGACGGATTTACAATCGCAAAAGCCGAAATCGGCGAAAATGAGGTTACGGTTTTTGAAAACGAGCAATTTAAAAAAGAGAACCTCTGCCTTGTTTACGCTTTAAATGCAAAGGGCGAAGCCGGTCTTTATATTTACGACAGGCAGGCAGGCACATTTGTTAAATATATCGGGTTTAACACTACACTGCCCGAAGAAGAATCTTCCGAAGCTCCGGTTGAAGAAACGGTTGAACCGAAGCAGGAGGAAAAAACAACTTCAAAGCAGAGTCTTCTTATTAAAGTCATCTGCGTTCTTGCAGTTCTTCTTGCCGCAACATTAATCGCGGTTATAACGCTGATAATCAAATTCAGAAAGCGTGAAAAAGCTGTTATGGAAGAAAACTCCTTCACATTCGACAAGGACAGCAGGAACTGATAATTAAATGTGACTCTTAAAAAGCCGGAGTAAAAACTCCGGCTTTTTTGTTGAAATAATATTCATTTTTTGATATTATAATAAAAACGCACAACTCTGAGGTTTAAAAAATGGTAATTGAGATTCCCTCACAGGTGAATACAGCATTAAGCCTGCTTTCAAAAGCGGGTTTTGAAGCGTTTGTTGTAGGCGGTTGCGTTCGGGATTCGCTTCTGGGAGTTGCTCCTTATGACTGGGATATCACCACCTCGGCAACACCCGAAGAAACGGAAAAGGTTTTTAAGAATTACCGTCTTATTGAAACGGGTTTGCAACACGGAACCGTTACCGTACTTATTGACAAAATGCCGCTTGAAATAACCACCTACCGAATTGACGGTAAATACTCGGACAACAGACACCCCGACTCGGTTTCATTTACAAGAAATCTCAAAGACGACCTGTCGAGGCGCGATTTTACGGTTAACGCTCTTGCCTACAATCCTGAAAAAGGGCTTGTGGACTGCTTTGGCGGCGTCGACGATTTAAACAGTAAAACTATACGTTGCGTCGGCAACGCAGACGAACGTTTTAACGAGGACGCACTGAGGATTTTAAGGGCAATAAGGTTTTCATCCGTACTCGGCTTTAAAATCGAGAATAAAACGTCTGAGAGCGTTTTTAAGAACAAAGAACTGCTTAATAATATTGCAAAAGAGAGAATACGCGTTGAGCTCGTCAAATTATTAAACGGGAAAGACGTCAGACGCGTTCTGCTTGATTATCGCGATATAATAGCCGTTTTTATTCCCGAGCTTATCCCCTGCTTCGATTATCCCCAGAACACGCCGTATCATTGTTTTGACGTATACACTCATACCGCTTACACCGTGGAGGCAGCGCCTGAGGAATTCAGAATAGCTATGCTTTTGCACGATATAGCAAAGCCGGATTGCAGGACAACAGACGAAAACGGCGTTGACCATTTTAAAGGACATCCGAAACGAAGTTCCGAAATTGCTTTCGAGATTCTAAAAAGACTTCGCTTTGACAATGCGACAATTGATAAAACAGTTAAGTTTATTTCTGTCCACGATGAAAAGCTCCCGCTTTCGCTTTATGAAGCGCTAAAACTTTTAAAAAGAATCGGCGAAGACGGATATAATTATCTGATAACCGCAAAATACGCTGACAATCAGGGAAAGGCAAACAAACACAGCGGCGAGGATTTGCTCGAAAATATGCAAAAATATCTTGATGAGATTAAGGAAAACAACCTTTGCTATTCAGTCAAACAGCTTGACGTTACAGGCAACGATTTGATTAACGCAGGAATTCCTGCCGGCAAACAGATCGGACAGACGCTTGATATGCTTGTTAACGCAGTTATTGACGGAAAGTGTGAAAACAAAAAAGAAGAACTGCTGAAATATTTAAGATAATTTAAAAAATTGTTCGGGCGGATACTATCCGCCCTTTTTTATGTTTTATATTGACAAGTTTACTTGGCAGTGATATAATAAAAATGCAAAGTTTACTTGGCAATTAATTCCGGAGGTGTTTTTATGAATAAAGAAGAAATCCTCGAAAAAAGCAGATTTGAAAACAGAAATCTGGACGAAATGGAAAAGGACACTTTATTGAAGGCAGGCAGGCTTGCAAGCGGAGTTGGCGGTATGCTCTGTATGCTCATAATGCTTATTGAGATAAGTCTTTCCGCCAAGGGTCCTTCTCTATGCCTTTGGACTGTTTACCTTTCAATGACCAGTACGACGCTTTTGGTAAAATATAAATCACGCAAAAAGAAGCACGAACTTATTTTCGGGCTTATTCAGATGGCCCTTGCGGTTATATTCCTTGTTCTTCATATTATGAAGATTGTGAGGTAAAAATATGGACGATAAACTAACACTAAAAAACAATTTAAAGCAAATCCGTTCACAAAGGGGCCTGTCGCAATCTCAACTCGCCGAAACGGTCGGCGTTTCAAGAAATACAATAAGCTCCATTGAAACGGGTCAGTACAGTCCAACGGCAAAATTAGCGTTGGTTTTGTGCATTGCATTAGATGTAAAGTTTGAGGAATTGTTCTTCTTTTGAGTAACCGACGGGATGTCGAGGACGCCATCCCCTACAAAGCACCTTGATAGTGCATTTTATATTATTCATTATTCATTCTTAAATCTTAAGTTTTCAAAAAAATAACCCCGTACCAAACGGTACGGGGAATTTTATTTGTGAATTCTAATTAAAATTAGTCTTCAAGGATAGCTGTAACAACGCCTGAACCAACTGTTCTGCCGCCTTCACGGATAGCAAAACGAAGGCCTTCCTCGATAGCGATAGGAGTAATAAGCTCAACGCTCATTTCAACGTTATCGCCGGGCATGCACATCTCTGTTCCCTCGGGAAGAGAAATGATACCTGTAACGTCTGTTGTTCTGAAATAGAACTGGGGACGATAGTTGTTGAAGAAAGGTGTATGACGGCCACCCTCGTCCTTAGTCAGAACGTAAACCTGACCCTTGAACTTTGTGTGGGGGTGAATTGAACCGGGCTTGGAAAGAACCTGTCCACGCTCAATCTCTGTTCTCTGGATACCACGAAGAAGAGCACCGATGTTATCGCCTGCTTCAGCATAGTCGAGGATCTTTCTGAACATCTCGATACCTGTAACAACTGTCTTCTGCTTCTCGTCTTTAAGACCAACGATTTCAACTTCTTCGCCTGTTCTGAGCTGTCCACGCTCAACACGGCCGGTAGCAACTGTACCACGACCTGTGATTGTGAAAACGTCCTCAACGGGCATAAGGAAGGGCTGGTCAGCCTTACGGTCAGGAGTAGGAATGTAGTTGTCGATAGCGTCCATGAGTTCCCAGATGGGAGCAAGCTCGGGAGCGTTGATGTCGCCGCCGTTATACTCAAGAGCCTTAAGAGCTGAACCCTTAATAATCGGGCAGTTCGGATCAAAGCCGTACTCTTCAAGAGTTTCCTGAACTTCCATCTCAACGAGTTCAAGAAGTTCCGGATCATCAAGTTGATCAGTCTTGTTAAGGAAAACGATAATCTTCGGCACGCCAACCTGACGGGCAAGAAGAAGGTGTTCCTTAGTCTGAGCCATGGGGCCGTCTGTAGCAGCGATAACAAGAACAGCACCGTCCATCTGAGCAGCACCTGTGATCATGTTCTTGATATAGTCAGCATGGCCGGGGCAGTCAACGTGAGCATAGTGACGGTTGTCTGTCTCATACTCAACGTGAGCTGTATTGATTGTGATACCACGCTCTCTCTCTTCGGGAGCCTTATCGATCATATCATATGCTTCGAACTTAGCGTAACCCTTCATTGCAAGAGCCTTTGTAATAGCAGCAGTAAGAGTTGTCTTACCGTGGTCAACGTGACCGATTGTACCAATGTTTACGTGAGGTTTGGTACGGTTAAAATGTTCTTTTGCCATTGAGAAATTCCTCCTTTATTTTGGGAAAAACATATATTGTTTTATTGCCGTATGATATTTTACCAATTTTTTAGCAAAAAATCAATACTTTTAGCTAAATTATCAGTCTTTTTTGGATTTATCACTGATAATTTTTTCGGAAATTGACTTGGGAACCTCTTTATATCCGTCGGGTTCCATTACATACTGACCCCTGCCCTGAGTTTTTGAACGGAGGTCCGTAGCGTATCCGAACATCTCGGAAAGCGGAACGCGTGAATTAATCTGCTTAATTCCGCCGCTTCTGTCCTCGAAGCCCTGGATTTCGCCACGACGCGAGTTAAGGTCGCCTATTACGTCGCCCATATATTCTTCGGGAACAATAACGACTACCTTCATAATCGGCTCGAGGAGAACGGGATCCGCCTTCTTGGCTGCGTCCTTGAGAGCCATTGAACCGGCAATCTTGAACGCCATTTCGGAAGAGTCGACCTCGTGATATGAACCGTCATAAAGAGTGACCTTGATGTCAACCATGTTGTAGCCTGCAAGTACACCGGACTGCATAGCGCCCTGAATACCCTGGTTGACAGGCTCGATGTATTCCTTGGGAATTGCACCGCCGACAATTTTATTTACGAACTCATAGCCCTGACCGGGATTGGGTTCGATAGTAATCTTACAATGACCGTACTGACCTTTACCGCCTGACTGACGGGCATACTTCATATCGGATGAAGATTCCCTGCGGATAGTCTCACGGTATGCAACCTGAGGTTTACCGACATTTGCCTCAACCTTAAATTCACGAAGCATTCTGTCAACGATAATTTCAAGGTGAAGTTCACCCATACCGGCGATAATTGTCTGACCTGTTTCTTCGTCAGTGTAGCACTTGAAGGTGGGATCTTCTTCAGCAAGCTTCTGAAGCGCAATGCCCATCTTTTCCTGACCTGCTTTGGTCTTGGGCTCAATAGCTACGCGGATAACAGGCTCCGGGAAATTCATTGATTCAAGAATTACGGGATGCTTTTCGTCACACAGAGTATCGCCCGTTGTGGTATTTTTAAGACCGACTGCGGCAGCGATATCGCCCGCATAAACGGTTTCGATATCCTCTCTGTGGTTTGCATGCATCTGCAGGATACGTCCGAGTCTTTCACGGTTGTCCTTGACAGCGTTAAGAACCGTTTCGCCTGCGTTAACTTTACCCGAATATACACGGAAAAAGCAAAGCTTACCGACATAGGGGTCCGTTGCAATCTTGAAAGCAAGAGCTGCAAAAGGCTCTTCGTCGGAAGAATGTCTGACTTCTTCCTCGTCGTTATTGGGGTTAATGCCCTTGATTGCTTCAACATCCGTCGGAGCAGGCATATAATCAACAATTGCGTCAAGCAAAGGCTGAACGCCCTTGTTACGGTATGAAGTACCGCAGCAAATCGGGACCATTGCATTCGCAATAGTTGCTTTACGGATTGTTGATTTAATTTCGTCAACGGTGATTTCTTCGCCGTTGAAATATTTTTCCATGAGAGCGTCATCCTGCTCTGCAATAGCTTCGATGAGCTTTTCACGGTATTCATTGGCAAGGTCAACCATATCCTCGGGGATAGGTTCATGTCTTACGTCCTTGCCAAGGTCATCATAATAGACTTCGGCGTCCATTGCAACAAGGTCAATAATGCCCTTGAACGTAGCCTCAGCTCCGATAGGAAGCTGAATCGGCACGGGATTGCAGTTAAAACGCTCTTCAACCATGTTCAGAACTCTGAAGAAATCCGCTCCCATAATGTCCATTTTATTGACATAGATCATACGGGGAACATGGTATTCGTCAGCCTGACGCCAAACGGTTTCAGACTGAGGCTCAACACCGCCCTTAGCGCACAGAACAGTTACCGAACCGTCGAGCACGCGAAGCGAACGCTGAACTTCAACAGTAAAGTCAACGTGACCGGGAGTGTCGATAATATTGATACGATGGTCCTTCCAAAAACAGGTCGTAGCAGCAGAAGTAATTGTAATACCTCTCTCCTGCTCCTGAGCCATCCAGTCCATTACGGCATCGCCGTCATGGGTTTCACCGATTTTATGGGTTCTTCCCGTGTAGAAAAGAATTCTTTCGGTGGTAGTGGTCTTTCCTGCGTCGATGTGGGCCATAATACCAATATTTCTGGTTTTCTCTAAAGATACCTTACGTGGCATATAGTCCTCCAATTAGGTTAAATAACAGATATCCGAAATTAATATCTGAAGTGTGCAAAAGCCTTGTTTGCTTCTGCCATCTTGTGAGTGTCTTCACGCTTCTTGAAAGCTGAACCTGTCTCGTTGACAGCATCCATGATTTCGTTAGCAAGGCGCTCTTTCATTGTTCTTTCCGAACGCTGACGAGCGTAAAGGGTAATCCAGCGAAGTCCGAGAGTTTCTCTTCTTTCGGGACGAACCTCAAGCGGAACCTGATAGGTTGCGCCGCCTATACGGCGAGCCTTAACCTCAAGAACCGGCATAACATTTTCCATAGCTGCGTCAAAAACCTCCAACGGTTCTTTTCCGGTCTTTTCAGCAATAATCTCAAAAGCTTCGTAAACGATCTTCTGAGCTACGCCCTTCTTACCGTCAAGCATAACACTGTTGATAAGGCGTGTGACACGTTTTGAATTGTAAAGTGGATCGGGCAAAACATCACGTTTTGCGATCTGGCCTCTTCTTGGCACAGCACTTCCCTCCTTCATATTGATGATATCATAGGTACTCGGTGACAAAACCCGTGGTGTCAAGGCGAGGCGTATACTATATATAAAGTAACACCAATAGCTTTGACTTTTGATGATAGATTCTGTCTAATCGATTTGCAACAAATTATTTTGCTGCTTTCTTCGGCCTCTTTGCGCCGTACTTTGAACGGCTCTGCATTCTGCCGGTTACGCCCTGAGTATCAAGCGTACCGCGGATGATGTGATAACGCACACCGGGTAAATCCTTAACACGGCCGCCTCTGATAAGAACAACGCTGTGTTCCTGAAGGTTATGACCGACGCCGGGGATATAAGCAGAAACCTCAATACCGTTTGTCAGACGAACTCTGGCAAGCTTACGAAGCGCAGAATTAGGCTTCTTGGGCGTATCTGTCTTAACGACTGTGCAAACGCCTCTCTTCTGGGGAGAGTTTTTGTCAGTCATGACATTTTTCTTGGAATTGAATCCCTTACCAAGAGCCGGAGCCTTCGACTTCTTTTCAACGGTCTGTCTTCCGTTGCGTACAAGCTGATTAAAGGTTGGCAAGTCTCGTTTCCTCCTTTTCTTTAAAATTTATGAGAACGGATTTCTCCGTAAACACCAAAATGCGCGTGAGCAGACCCACACAAGCTAAGATTCTAACACTAAAAACCTTAGCTTGTCAAGTCTTTTTTTCTTTTAATTCAACGAATTATACTGCTTCAAAACCGTCAACGGGTTCAACTTCAACTTCACTGTAGCATTCCATGCCGGTACCGGACGGAAGAAGCTTACCGATGATAACGTTTTCTTTAAGTCCGAGCAGCGGATCCTTTTTGCCCTTTGAAGCGGCGTCCGTGAGAACTCTTGTTGTTTCCTGGAAGGAAGCAGCAGACAGGAACGAATCGGTTGCAAGCGAAGCCTTCGTGATACCGAGAAGAACGGGAGCGACTGTCGGATAAACGACTTTTTCGCCTGCCTTCTCAAGTTCTTCAAGTCTTTCGATTTCCTTATCGTATTCCTGTTTTTCAATTGTAGCGCCGGGAAGGAACGAGCTTGTTCCCTCTTCAACTACCTTGAGTTTTCTCATCATCTGGCGAACGATAACTTCGATGTGCTTATCGTTGATATCAACGCCCTGAAGACGGTAAACTCTCTGAACTTCACGGATAAGATAATTGCGTACAGCGTCAACGCCGAGAACTGCAAGAACATCATGCGGGCTGAGTGAACCTTCTGTAATAAGTCCGCCCTTTTCAATCTTCTGTCCCTCTGTAACACGAAGTCTTGAGCCGTAAGGAATAAGATAGCTCTTTTCATCTCCGTCGTCGGAGGTAACAACAACGTGTTCGCTGTTTTTAATCATACGGATTGAAACCGTACCTGCGATTTCGGAAATGATTGCAAGAACCTTCGGCTTCCTTGCTTCAAACAGCTCTTCAACTCTGGGAAGACCCTGTGTAATATCGGCTGAAGATGTAACGCCGCCGGTGTGGAAGGTTCTCATCGTAAGCTGGGTACCGGGCTCACCGATTGACTGAGCTGCAATAATACCGACTGCTTCGCCGACTGTAACGGGTCTGCTTGTGGCAAGGTTTGAACCGTAGCACTTAATGCATACGCCGTGTTCGGACTTACATGTCAGCAGCGAACGGATTGTAACCTTTGTGATGCCTGCGTCAACTATGCGCTGAGCGTCTTCTTCAGTCATCATTCTGTCGTTGGACATAATGACTTCGCCTGTCTTTTCGTCAACAATCGGGTCAAGCAGATATCTGCCGACAAGTCTTTCTGAAAGCGGCTCGATCATTTCCTTACCGTCAGTAATGTCGTAAATTTCAATGCCTTCCTTGCAACCGCAATCTTCTTCACGGATAATAACGTCCTGAGAAACGTCAACAAGACGTCTTGTAAGATAACCGGAGTCAGCCGTACGAAGAGCCGTATCGGCAAGACCTTTACGGGCGCCACGGGAAGAAATGAAATATTCAAGAACATTAAGTCCTTCACGGTAGTTAGCGCGAATGGGAACTTCGATTGTCTTACCGGCGGTATTGGCAATAAGACCGCGCATACCTGCGAGCTGTCTTAACTGGCTTTCCGAACCACGGGCGCCGGAGTCAACCATCATATAAATCGGGTTGTCATGGTCGAGGTTTTTGGTAAGCTCTGCAGAAACCTTGTTTGTGCATTCTTCCCAAACCTTGATAACTGCTCTTGAGCGCTCGTTATCACTGATAAGACCGAAGTTGTACTGCTCTGTAATTGTATCGATTGTTTCTTCCGCCGCTGCAAGAAGCTCTTTCTTCTGCGGAGGAATGGTTGCGTCACATACGGCAACGGTGATACCGCTTTTTGTTGAATACTTGTAGCCCTGAGCCTTGATTTCGTCAAGAACCTTTGAAGCTACCGCAGTACCGTGAACCTTGATGCAACGGTCAACAATTTTACCGAGCATTTTCTTGTTGACAAGGAATTCAACCTCGAATTTAAATGCGTTTTCGGGATCGCTTCTGTCAACAAAGCCGAGATCCTGAGGAATCGGATTGTTGAAGATAACCCTTCCGAGAGTCGTATCAACGAGCTTTGTAACGTTTTCGCCGTTGATTTCCTTGGTCATTCTGATTTTTATTTTGGAATGAAGACCGATATAGCCTTCGTCATAAGCCATAACCGCTTCGTTGACGTCACGGAAAACCTTGCCTTCGCCGGGCTCACCGTCACGCATGAGCGTAAGGTAGTAAGAACCGAGAACCATGTCCTGAGTCGGAACCGTTACGGGCTTACCGTCAGCGGGCTTGAGGAGGTTGTTCGCAGCAAGCATGAGGAAACGCGCCTCAGCCTGAGCTTCCGCGGAAAGCGGAACGTGAACAGCCATCTGGTCTCCGTCGAAGTCAGCGTTGAACGCCGTACATGACAGCGGATGGAGTTTGATTGCCCTGCCTTCAACGAGAACGGGCTCAAACGCCTGAATACCGAGTCTGTGAAGTGTGGGAGCACGGTTAAGCATTACGGGGTGATCCTTGATAACAACCTCGAGAGCGTCCCATACGACATCCTTTGAACGCTCAACCATTTTTCTTGCGGACTTGATATTGTTGGCAACGTGAGTTTCAACAAGTCTCTTCATTACAAAGGGCTTGAACAGCTCAAGAGCCATTTCCTTAGGCAGACCGCACTGATACATTTTAAGTTCGGGACCTACTACGATAACCGAACGTCCGGAGTAGTCGACACGCTTACCCAAAAGGTTCTGTCTGAAACGTCCCTGCTTACCTTTAAGCATATCGGAAAGAGACTTGAGAGCGCGGTTGTTGGGACCTGTTACGGCTCTGCCTCTTCTGCCGTTATCAATAAGCGCGTCAACGGCTTCCTGAAGCATTCTCTTCTCGTTGCGGACAATAATCTGCGGAGCGCCCTGTTCGAGAAGCTTTGCAAGACGGTTATTTCTGTTGATAACCCTTCTGTAAAGATCGTTAAGGTCGCTTGTGGCAAATCTGCCGCCGTCAAGCTGAACCATGGGACGGATATCCGGAGGAATTACCGGAATAACGTCAAGAATCATCCATTCGGGACGGTTGCCGCTCTGTCTGAACGCCTCAACAACCTCAAGTCTTTTGAGAAGTCTTGCTCTCTTCTGACCGTTGGCGTCCTGAAGCTCTTCCCTAAGAGAGTCAGCAAGCGCTTCAACGTCGATTTCGGAAAGAAGCTCCTTGATAGCTTCCGCGCCCATTTCGGCTCTGAAGTCTTCGTCATATCTCTCACGCATATCCATATACTCTTTTTCGGTGAGTATCTGCATTTTTGTAAGCTCGGTATCAACGCCCGGATCGATAACTATATATCTTGAGAAATAGAGAACCTTTTCAAGGTCTTTGGGAGAAATGTCGAGCATAAGACCCATTCTTGAAGGAATGCCCTTGAAATACCAGATATGAGAAACGGGAGCAGCAAGCTCAATATGACCCATTCTTTCACGTCTGACCTTTGCCTTGGTGATTTCAACTCCGCAGCGTTCGCAGACCTGACCCTTATAGCGGATTCTCTTATACTTACCGCAGTGACACTCCCAGTCCTTTGTGGGTCCGAAAATCTTTTCGCAGAAAAGACCTCCCCTTTCGGGTTTAAGAGTACGGTAATTTATTGTTTCGGGCTTTGTAACTTCACCGTATGACCATTCTCTGATCTGATCGGGTGAAGCGATACCGATTTTTATTGAATCAAAAGTAATATTTTCCATTGTCAGTTGCCCTTCTTCCTTAATAATTTGATTTGATTATTCTTCGTCTGAATAATAAGGATCATCATCGGTTGAATAATCATCCTCATAACCGTCTTCGCCGTCGGGTGAATAATCGTCGTCCTCGCCGTCTTCAACGAAGCCGTCGTCAAGGCTTGCGTCGTTAACGGTCTGGAATGCGTCTTCATCAACCGGCTGAAGGTTACCGATTTCGTCATCGAAGTTCTGACGAAGGTCAATCTCATTATCCTCTTTGTCAAGTACCCTGACATCAAGACCGAGAGACTGCATTTCCTTGATAAGAACTTTAAACGACTCGGGAACACCGGGCTTGGGAACGTTAAGTCCCTTGACGATCGATTCGTATGTCTTAACACGTCCGACAACATCGTCCGATTTAACCGTCAGGATTTCCTGAAGCGTGTAAGCCGCGCCGTACGCCTCAAGAGCCCAAACTTCCATCTCACCGAAACGCTGACCGCCGAACTGGGCTTTACCGCCGAGGGGCTGCTGAGTTACAAGCGAGTACGGACCGGTTGAACGGGCATGAATCTTATCGTCAACAAGGTGCAACAGCTTTAAGAAGTACATAACACCGACAGTAACGGGGTTATCGAATTTCTGACCCGTACGGCCGTCGGTAAGAATTGACTTACCGTCTTCTCTGTAGCCTGCTTCCTTAAGAGCTTCTCTGATATCTTCCTCGTGAGCGCCGTCGAATACGGGGGTTGCAATCTTCTGACCGAGCTTTCTGTAAGCAAAGCCGAGATGAACTTCAAGAACCTGACCGATATTCATTCGGGACGGAACACCCAACGGGTTAAGAACTATATCAAGCGGAGTACCGTCGTCAAGGAAGGGCATATCCTCGGGAGGAAGAATCCTTGAAACAACGCCTTTGTTACCGTGACGGCCCGCCATCTTATCGCCGACATTAAGATTTCTCTTCTGGGCGATGTAGCAGCGTACGACTTTATTGACTCCGGGATTAAGCTCGTCTGAGTTTTCTCTTGTGAATACTTCAACATTTACAACAATGCCGTATTCGCCGTGAGGAACGCGAAGCGAAGTGTCGCGGACTTCTCTTGCCTTTTCGCCGAAGATTGCGCGGAGAAGTCTTTCTTCTGCGGTAAGCTCGGTTTCGCCCTTGGGAGTAACCTTACCGACAAGAATATCGCCGGAATGAACCTCGGCGCCTACGCGGATAATACCGTTTTCGTCAAGGTCTGCAAGGTTTTCCTCGCCGACGTTGGGAATATCCCTTGTGATTTCTTCCGGTCCGAGTTTGGTATCTCTCGCCTCAAGGTCATATTCCTCAATATGGATTGATGTATAAGTGTCGTTTCTGACAAGGTTTTCGTTAATGAGAACGGCGTCCTCGTAGTTATAACCCTCCCATGTCATAAATCCGATGAGAGCGTTTTTACCGAGCGAAATTTCGCCGTTGCTTGTTGCGGGACCGTCTGCGATAACGTCGCCCGCCTTGATTTTCTGACCCTTGGAAACGATGGGTCTCTGGTTAATGCAGGTTCCCTGGTTGGAACGCATATACTTGATAAGCTCGTAGGTTTCGATTTCACCTTTTGCGATTTCAACCTCAACCTTATCTGCGCTGACGCTTCTGACTGTTCCGTCGTGCTTTGCAAGAACTACAACGCCCGAATCAACGGCAGCCTTATATTCCATACCCGTTCCTACGATGGGCGATTCCGTTTTAAGAAGCGGAACTGCCTGACGCTGCATGTTCGAACCCATAAGGGCGCGGTTCGCGTCGTCGTTCTCAAGGAAGGGAATCATTGCCGTTGCAACGGAAACAACCATCTTGGGAGAAACGTCCATATAGTCAGCCTTGCTTCCGTCGATTTCAAGGAAACCGTCACGGTAACGTGCATTGACTTTTTTGCGAACGAATCTTCCGTTTTCGTCGAGAGGTTCGTTCGCCTGAGCGACAATGAACTCATCCTCAACGTCAGCGGTCATATAATCAACTTCATCAAGTACAACTCCCGTTTCCTTGTCTATTCTACGGAAGGGAGCTTCAATGAAGCCATACTTATTAATTCTTGCGAATGTAGCAAGGTAAGAGATAAGTCCGATGTTCGGTCCTTCGGGAGTCTCAATCGGGCACATACGTCCGTAGTGAGAATAGTGAACGTCACGAACCTCGAATCCTGCGCGGTCACGCGAAAGACCGCCGGGGCCGAGTGCGGAAAGTCTTCTCTTATGAGTAAGCTCTGCAAGAGGGTTGGTCTGATCCATGAACTGCGAAAGCGGGGAAGAACCGAAAAACTCTTTAATTGCAGCCATAACGGGTCTTGCATTAATAAGAGCAGCCGGTGTCTTGTCCGCATCCTGCGCCTGAAGGGTCATTCTTTCCTTGACCATTCTCTCCATTCTGGAGAAGCCTATACGAACCTGATTCTGAAGAAGCTCGCCTACCTGACGGATACGTCTGTTGCTCAGATGGTCAATGTCATCCGTAACGCCTACGCCCGATGCAATGCCGTTCATATAGTTAATGGAAGCGAGGATATCATCGACAATAATGTGCTTGGGAATAAGATCGTCGCACCTTGCCTTAAGCTCGGCATAAAGAGCTTCCCTGTCTTCGCCGCACTTTTCAAGAATTTCGGAAAGAACGGAAAAACGAACCTTCTCGTTAACCGAGATTTCCTCAAGCTCTTCCTCGGTAAAGGGAACGTACTCGCCGATATCTACCATACCGCTTGAAACGACTTTAACCGTCAAGCCTTCTTTTTCAACAGTTATTGAGCTGATGCCTGCCTGCTCAATTTTTAAAGCTGTTTCTTTTGAAATAACGTCGCCTTTGTCGGCAAGAACTTCGCCCGTAAGAGGAGCTACTACGGGTTCGGTTGCAGTGCAGCCGATAATTCTTGCGCTCATGCAAAGCTTTTTATTGTATTTATATCTGCCGACTCTTGAAATGTCGTATCTGTGAGGGTCGAAAAGAAGACCGTCAAGATAGCTCTGGGCAGTTTCAAGCGTCGGGGGTTCACCAGGACGAAGCTTTTTATATACTTCGATAAGAGCCTGCTCAACATTAATAGTGGTATCCTTTTCAAGCGTAGCCTTGATTCTGTCGTCATTGCCGAAGAATTCAAGAATATCTGCGTTTGAAGAAAGTCCGAGAGCTCTTACGAAGGTAGTGATTAAAATCTTTTTGTTTTTATCAATACGGACATAAGCTATATCGTTTAAATCTGTTTCATACTCAAGCCATGCGCCTCTGTTGGGGATGACCGTTGCAGAATACAGTTCCTTACCCGTTTTGTCGTGCGTCATATCGAAATAAACGCCGGGTGAACGCACGAGCTGTGAAATAATAACACGCTCTGCGCCGTTGATTACGAAGGTACCGCTTTCGGTCATAAGCGGGAAATCGCCCATGTATACTTCGCTCTCTTTAATCTCGCCTGTCTCCTTATTGAGAAGACGCGCGGTTACTCTTAAGGGAGCCGCATACGTAGCGTCACGCTCTTTACACTCTTTAACGGTATACTTCGGCTTTTCATCCATTCTGTAATCAATGAATTCAAGCACAAGATTACCCGTGTAATCGGTAATCTCCGCAATGTCTCTGAACACTTCGTGAAGACCTTTTTCGATAAAGTCCTGATACGACTTTTTCTGAATCTCAATAAGGTTAGGCATCTTCATTACCTCATTGATCTTCGAGAAAGTCATACGAGTGTTCGTTCCAAGCTGAATAGGTTTAACATTTACCAAGCTAACTCACTCTCCGTCCGTTGATTTGTAATATTCATAACCCCGTACACATAATACATAATATAATGTAAGGGTAAAATGACTAATAAACAGGATGTAACAACGCTGCTTTTTCGTTAAAAAGTAGAATTTTCATACCCCTCAAAATGTCAAAAGCGCATATTACTCCATTATTATAGGTTATACAAGTATATTACCGCTTTGCCCAAAAGTCAAGAGTTATTTTTGAAAGACCGAAAATAATTTTTTCATTGACAAATAACACTGTATTTGTTAGAATATCAAAGCGGCGCGGAGAGTTGTCCGAGTGGTCGAAGGTGCAGCACTCGAAATGCTGTGTTCCCAAAAGGAACCCAGGGTTCGAATCCCTGACTCTCCGTAAAAAGATAAAGAGTCACAACAGTGGCTCTTTTTCTTTTTTTAAATACAGGGATTCGAACCCCGAGGGGGTCCGAGCGTTAAGAAAACAGTCCGGCGGACTGTTTTTAGCGAGGAATTGCGAAGGCGTAAGCCAAGCAATCGTGATTTGCTTTTGCAAATCACCTTCCCTGACTCTCCGTAAAAAAAGAAATCCTCTTTTGAGGGTTTCTTTTTTTATTTAAAATGGGATTCGAACCCCGAGGGGGTCCGAGCGTTGAGAAAACAGTCCGGCGGACTGTTTTTAGCGAGGAATTGCGAAGGCGGAAGCCAAGCAATCGTGATTTGCACGGCAAATCACCTTCCCTGACTCTCCGTAAAAAAAGAAATCCTCTTTTGAGGGTTTCTTTTTTTATTTAAAATGGGATTCGAACCCCGAGGGGGTCTGAGCGTTAAAAAAACAGTCCGGCGGACTGTTTTTAGCGAGGAATTGCGAAGGCGTAAGCCAAGCAATCGTGATTTGCACGGCAAATCACCATCCCTGACTCTCCGTAAAAAAAGAAATCCTCTTTTGAGGGTTTCTTTTTTTATTTAAAATGGGATTCGAACCCCGAGGGGGTCCGAGCGTTAAGAAAACAGTCCGGTGGACTGTTTTTAGCGAGGAATTGCGAAGGCGTAAGCCAAGCAATCGTGATTTGCACGGCAAATCACCTTCCCTGACTCTCCGTAAAAAAAGAAATCCTCTTGGGGCGCCCGTTATAAAGAAGTTTTCAACAATAAGGCTCCCCTGTGCAAGGGGAGCTGTCGCATTTATGCGACTGAGGGGTTGTGACAATCCCTCCGCTTCGCTTGCGCTCAGCACCTCCCTTTACACAAGGGAGGCTTTTTCTTTTCCGGATTTGGCAGTACAAATCCTATGCTCGCTGCGGACTGTGACATTATTTGTTGAATTGATAAGTTTTCTGTGATAAAATAAAACTAAAGTATTTGATTTGAGGAGGAAATCATGAGCTTATTCTTTGTTGATTTTGAAAATGTCAATTCTCAAGGATTAGAGGGCATATCAAAACTTAATTGCAACAAAAACGATAAAATAATAATATTTTATAGTGATAATGCTAAATCAATAACAATTGATTTACATAAAGAGTTAGAAAAAACCGAGATTATAAAAGAATACATTAAAGTTAAAGTAGGTACAGATAACGCGTTGGATTTTCAGCTTTCTTCGTATTTAGGCTCATATATTGAAAGAAGCCACGACAGTCAGTACTATATTATTTCAAAGGATTTAGGGTTTGATGCTGTATGTTCTTTTTGGAAATCACGCAACATAACAATTAAGCGCATTGATTCCATTTCTTCCATTAACAGAAACAAGGAAGATATAATAAAAGTGCTTTCCGATATTCTTACTGAGAAAGAAGCAATAAAAGCCTATAAAATAGTTTGCAACTATAAAACCAAACAAGGTATTCACAATAACCTTGTAAAAGCTTTTCCAAGCAAAGATAATAAAAAAGCGTCTGAAATATACAAATTGATTAAACCGCTTATCAATGACAAGAAGGATAAATAAAAAATAAAAGATAAAGAAGGTGGATGAGTAAAACTCTTCCACCTTCTTTATGTAGGACGCCCCTTTTTTGGGTTTCTTTTTTTATTTAAAATGGGATTCGAACCCCGAGGGGGTCCGAGCGTTAAGAAAACAGTCCGGCGGTACCGTACGTTACGATATTTTTTGTTAAAAACTTATCAACATTTTTTACAGTTATTTATTGTATACCCCAAAAAAATATGTTAAAATTAAATGTCATATAAACTTAATTGTTTAAACAACTCGGAGGGTTATTTTTTTATGTATGATGTTGCAATTATCGGTTGCGGTATAACGGGCAGCGCATGCGCTTATTATCTGAGCAGGTACCGCCTTAATATCGCAATTATCGAAAAAAACAATGATGTTTGCTGCGGCACAACGAGAGCAAACAGCGCAATTATTCACGCAGGTTACGATCCCGTACCGGGAAGCAACTGCGCAAAGTATAATGTCAGAGGCAACGAGCTTACAAAGGAAATCTGCAAAAAGCTTGATGTCGCCTGCAAGGAAATCGGTTCTCTTGTAGTTGCTTTTTCCGAAAAAGAAAAAGAAACGCTCAACGTACTTTATAAAAGAGGAATTGAAAACGGCGTTCCCGGAATGGAAATGTGGGACGAAAACAAGCTCAAAAGCGAAGAACCGAATATTTCCGAAAACGCCCTGGGCGCTCTTTACGCGCCGACTGCCGCGATAGTTAACCCGTGGGAATACGGTCTTGCCATGGCTGAAACCGCAGTACGCAACGGCGCTGAACTGATGCTTAACACGGAAGTAACGGATATCAAAAAGAACAAAAACGGATGGCTCATAAAAACAAACACCGGCGAAATTGAAGCAAAATATGTAGTTAATGCCGCAGGTGTTTATGCAGATATTATTCACAACATGGTTGCCGAAAAATCTTTTGAGATTCTTCCTACCGCCGGCGAATATTATCTTCTGGACAAGTCCGAAGGCAGCAGGGTAAATCACGTCATCTTCCAGTGTCCGAACGAACTGGGCAAGGGCGTTCTTGTTTCGCCCACAGTTCACGGGAATCTCATAGTCGGGCCGAATGCAATCAATTCCGACAGAGACGATACGCGCACCACAACCGCTTCGCTCGATTTTATCCGCCAGGCCGCTTCAAAAAGCGTTCCGTCAATTCAGTACCGTGAAAATATCAGAAACTTCACCGGCGTTCGGGCTAACTCCGACACGGACGACTTTGTTATAGGCTTCTGTGAAGAAAACTTCCTTGACCTTGCGGGAATTAAATCCCCCGGGCTTTCCGCGGCTCCCGCAATCGCCGAAGGCGCTGTAGAAATGCTGCGTGAAAACGGTCTTAAATTAACCGAAAAAGGAAACTTTATCGATACAAGAAAACATCTGAGATTCAAGGATCTTCCCGACGAAAAGAAGAATGAGGTTATCGCAAGAAATCCGCTTTACGGCAGAGTTGTCTGCCGCTGCGAAACAATAACCGAGGGCGAAATCGTCGACGCGCTCAACTCCCCTATCAAACCCGTTTCGCTTGACGGCGTAAAACGCCGCGCAGGAACCGGCATGGGCAGATGTCAGGGAGGGTTCTGCGGTCCGAAGGTTCTTGAAATTATCGCAAGAAAAAACAACATTCCATTTGAAGATGTTCTGCAGGATAACACAGGCAGTTATATTCTTACCGGAGAAACCAAGAACGGAGGCGCAAAATGATGTATGAATTAATAGTTGTCGGCGGAGGTCCCGCGGGTCTTGCCGCCGCGCTTGCAGCCCACGAAAAAGGACTTACAAACATCCTTATTATCGAGCGTGATTCCCAGCTGGGCGGTATTCTTAACCAGTGCATCCACAACGGCTTCGGTCTTCATTATTTCAAGGAAGAGCTTACCGGTCCGGAATATGCAGGCAGATTTATCAAGATGCTTGAAGGAACGGGCATAAAAGTAATGTGCGACACTATGGTGCTTGAAGTAACGCAAGACAAAAAAATACACTGCATTAATCCCGAAAACGGATATCAGGTTCTTGAAGCTCAGTCCATAGTTCTTGCCATGGGATGCAGAGAGCGCACAAGAGGCGCCATTTCAATCCCCGGCACACGCCCCGCAGGAGTACTTACCGCCGGAGCCGCACAGAGATTTGTTAATATCGAAGGTCACATGGTCGGAAAGAAAGTCGTTATTCTCGGCTCGGGCGATATCGGTCTTATCATGGCGCGAAGAATGACTCTTGAAGGCGCAAAGGTTCTTGCCTGCGTTGAAGTTATGCCGTACTCGGGCGGACTTCAGAGAAATATTGTTCAGTGTCTTAATGACTTTGATATTCCGCTCTATCTTTCACATACTATTATTGATATCAGAGGCAAAAACAGGGTTGAAGGAGTTACGATTGCCCAGGTCGGTCCTGACAGAAAACCGATTAAGGGCACCGAAATTGACTTTGAATGCGACACCGTTCTTCTTTCGGTCGGACTTATCCCCGAAAACGAGCTTACGAGAAATGCCGGAATTGACATTGACCCGAAGACAAACGGCGTTGTCGTATGGGAAAACATGGAAACCTCCGTGCCCGGTATTTTTGCAAGCGGTAACGTTGTTCACGTACATGACCTTGTTGACTATGTTACGGGCGAAAGCCAGAAAGCGGGCAGAGCCGCCGCAGAATTTGTTAAACAGGGCATGCGCTCACGCGAACACGCCATTTCCGTTAATGAGGGAAAAGACGTAGGATTCATTGTTCCGCTTAAGATTCATCGCGAGGCTATGGACGCCGAAATATTCTTCAGGGTCAGACGCATTTTTGAAACAAGCGCAATTGTCGTTAAAGACGGAGAAAAGGTTCTCGCTCATCTTAAACGCGCTCATATGGCTCCGGGAGAAATGGAAAGAGTCAGGCTTTCACGGTCGCTTCTTGACGCAATTGAAGGCGACAATATTACTGTTTATGCTGAGGAGGTTACAGAATGAAAGAGCTCATTTGCATAACCTGTCCGAGAGGATGCCATCTTAAGGTTGATGAAGAAAACGGCTATGCCGTAACCGGAAACTCCTGCCCGAGAGGTAAGGAATACGGGTTTAACGAAGTAACAAATCCTAAAAGAGTTGTTACTTCTACAGTCCGCACAAACAGTAACGACTATCCCCGCTGCCCGGTAAAAACAAACGGCGCAATTCCAAAGGAAAAAATGTTTGAAGCTATGAAGCTTCTTGATGACATTATTCTTGCAGTGCCGATTTTCAGCGGTGACAAGGTTGTTGAAAATCTCTTTGATACGGGCATTGATTTCATTGCGACGAAGACAATTGAAGAATAAAGGGTAAAAGAACGCCCCGCACAACTTGAGTAGGTTGTGCGGGGTATTTGTTTTGTTTAATTAATAATGCCTCATATAATTGTCGCATTGAGGGTTTGTGCATGTAACATAAACGTAAACGCCGCCGTTTTCGCTGACGATATCGATTGAATACTCATACCGTCCGCCATTCGGACAGCATGGAATTTCGCCGTCCGTAAAATGAGAAAGGAACTCCGGATCGTTTTTCATTTTTTCAATGTCGATTTCATCACTGTAATATTTTGCGACGTATTTTTCCGCAGCGGAGCTAACCGTTCTTGCGTTTTTAAGGCACGCGTCAGCCTTGGCTTTCCTCATTGAATCATAATCTGCCCCGTGTAAAAAAACAACTGTAAAAACAATAATCAGAACCGTCAGAACTACCGAAGATATTGCTATTCCGATTACTGCTCCTGCGGACAGTCTCTTCTTTTTGCCTTTCCCCTGTCCGGTACCCGAACGGTTTTCAGGCGCCCGGCTTAAGGAATCCGCATACTCCTGACGAACCGGCAGATCAAGCATAACCGTGTCGTTGGGTTTGGCGTCATCAATATCGGACGGCTGAACAACCGTTCCGCAGTTTATACATACCTCGTCATCATCGGAAAGAATGCAACCGCATTTTTTACACAACATTTTCTTTTACCCTGAACAAATAATTTAACTGTTACTGATTATTCGCCGTAATTCGGACATTTGGGATCGGTGCAGTGAGCCGAATATACCGCTTGTCCGTCTTCCCACTCTATCTCGATTTCATACTCATGCTCGCCGTCGGATTCGCAAACGGGGATTTCTCCGTCTCGGAACATATTGCGAAAGTCGCTGCTGTTTACGATTTCATCTGCAGTCGTTCCCGGTGTAAAAGGTCCGCCGTTATTCCCCGTTATAAGATAAGCGGCGAGATTTCCTTCAATTATTCTTATATTTGATTTGCACTGCTTAAGCTTTGCGTTTTTTGAAACTCTGTTATAAGTTTTTTCCGCAGTACTGAAAAGTGAAACAAAGCATACAACCGCAATTACTGCGACCAGCGCGATTGAGCCGAATACAATGCCTAAAATCGCACCTGTAGAAAGTCCCTTTTTATCAGGAACTGCAGGCTGCTGAGGATATGCCGCCGGCTGGGGATAAGGCATCGGAGGCTGCTGAGGAGCAACGGGCTGAGATACGCTCTGATTATTAACCGGAGGAGTTGCCATAGAACTATTCAGAAGCACAGTATCTCCGGAATTGAGTTCATCATAATCAATGGAATTTACGGGAGAACCGCAATTGGTGCAGAACTTTACATTATCGGGAACCTGACTCCCGCATTTTTTACAAAACATTGTTTTTTCTCCTTTAAGGATTTATTATACGCTTTGCGCGTTCGGGCTTAAGTAACCGTTTACAAAATCTACATAAGCTTCAAAAGCATCTGCATAATCTTCGGAACTTAAAAGCGGAACAACTTTCTTCTTAAAGAGTTGAAGGTTATCGTCGCTGACAATGTCAGTGCCGTTTCCTGACGAGGTAAGATACCAATATTTGTCCTCGACGGCAAAAACAAGAAGACATCCGTTTTCGTCGTAGAAAGATTCGTAGTAACTGTCGCCGTATTCCTCGGGAGTCTGGTCATCAAAGCTGTCGATAATTACAATGCCGCATTCAAAATCGTATTTTTTCTTGATTTCGTAGAGTTCGGCGCTGATAGTGTCATATTCCGAAGCCGAAAGAACCCCGTAGAAATCATCGAGATAGTAATCGCTATAATCCAAATCAGTGTCATAATCCGAGTCGGTATCATAGTCATAATCCGTATCATAGTCATAATCGGTGTCATAGTCATAATCGAAGTCGACATCATAATCCGACGGGTACACCGCTCCGAAGCCAAGCTGCTCAAGGAACTCCCCGATATCAGTAATTCCGTCTTCATCGGGCTCTTCAAAATTACTCATATCAGCCTTTGAAGAAAGCTCACAGCTCTGGCTTAACTCAAACTTTCCTCCGTAGGGAATATCAACAGTGGCAGAAACATTATACTCGTCATCTTCGGCTTCGAGGCTGATATTTACGGTTGCCTGCACTTCCTTTTGTCCTTCGCCGTATACTTCGTATACCTGGGCATCAATGTCGCCGAGAAGAACATATACGCCGTTAACCTTTTCAATACGGATGTCTTCGGCTTCGATTTTAATTCCTCCGCCGTAGCCGCTTTCGTCGTAGCTTCCTTCGATAGAATAGTTTACGCCGTCCTTGGTAACTTCTCTTTCAAGCTTGCCTTCGACTTTCATATAATCCGTCTCAACCGAAATCTCAAGCGTAGCCTTGTCGCCGTCAAAATCGGTATTGATTTCAAGTTCAAGCACTTTTTCATCCGAAAGCTCAACCTCAATATTTCTGCTGACTACATATCCGGCGGAGTTATAAGCAATTGAAATAACAACATTTATATCCTCTTCGGAAATTTCCTCACGGATATCATCGGCATTGTCCTCAAGCTCGTCAAAATTGAATACCTTTTCCTTGAAATCCTTATATGTATATGAAGAAGGGATCTCGCCCGAAGTTTTAAGAGCTTCGTAAATCTTTTCAAGATAGGTATCGGCTTTTTCTTCAAGTACTTCGCTTTTTGAAGCCGCTTCGATAATCTGAGCTACATAATTGCCAATGCCGTCACCGTCAATTTTAACGGTAACTACTCTGCAGTTAACGCCGTTAACCTCTTTATGAGTTGTTTTGGTATACTCTTTGAGAACTTCATTCTCTGCTTTTTTGAGGATATCAAGAACTTCCTTTTTAAGTTCACTGTAGTCATCTTTAGCGTTCTCGGTTTCAACATAAAGGCTCGAGTCCGACATGCTCGGAACGGAAACGCCGACAGCTTTTTTGTTAAAGCTGAAGTTAAACGAATGCTTATCATTTCCGTTTGCAACTTCAAGCTGGGCATAACCCTGTTCTTTGCTCTTGTCGAAGCTGCCTTCTATGTTGATATCATACGGAGCTTTCTCGCCGTCATAGGTTGCTTCAACATCCGATTTAAATGAAAACTGGCTGTTCTTTCCGAGCTTATCGTACTCGTCAAAAGCGAAGAATTTTTCCATAGTCTTCTTTTCACGCCAGGCGTAATAACCTGTCTCGCCGATAAACATTCTCACAATTGACTGCCAGAAAACAGCGCAAAGAATTCCGATAACCAAAAGCACTCCGAAAATGATTGCGCATATTTTAAGCGCTTTTTTCTTTCCGGATTTTTTCTTCTTTTTCTTTCCCGAATCGAATTGATCGGGCGCATTGTTTACAAAAGCCGGATTAACGGCGTTTACGGGGGCAGGAACCGCCAACTGAACGGGAGCGTTAGTATTTAACTGACTGCCGCAATTCGGGCATACGTTCGCTCCGTCAGGTATCTGATTTCCGCATTGTTTACAAAACATAATCTCTTCTCCTTACTTAAAATTACAAAAATAATCTAACAAAAATAATCTATATTTAAAATATAACATAACAACGGCTTTATTTCAACAACTTTATAAGGGACGTAATGCTTTTAATAATATAGGTCGGTTGAATATCCGATTCGGGCTTTTCGTCGGAAATAAGGCAGGTATCAATCGAATAATTAATTCCGCCGAGTATGTCGCTGGTCAACGAATCGCCGATTATCAGACACTCATCCGCACAGACAGGGAATTTTGCAAAAAAATAATCGAAAAACTCCTTTGAAGGTTTCGGAAAATGAGCTTCGTCGGATATTGCGACGCCGCTCAAATACTTATCAAGTCCGCTTTTTTTAATACGGCTTTTCTGTATATAATCCGTGCCGTTTGTAATAAGATAAAACGAATAATCGTTTTTCAGTTCTTCAAGCGTTTCTATTGCGCCGTCCATAAGAATCGCTTCTTCGCACAAAAGGTCCCTGTACTGCCTGTCCAGTTTTATTCCGTCAATATCGTCCCTTCCGATTGTCTTTAAAAAATCAGGAAAGCGGCGTTTTACCAATTCCTGCTTGTCCAGCTCCCCTTTTTCAAGCAGGAGCCAATATGATTTGTTAATCGCGGAATAGACCTTGTGGTTTTCTTGCGTTACCTCAACATTATAAGGCGCGAGCGCTTTTTTAAGCGCATTGAATTCACCCTGCTCAAAATCGAGCAGGGTCATATCCAGATCAAAAAGGAGATTCCTGTATTTTTTCATATTCACTGTCCTTTTGTCAGAGTCAGGCTTATATTCTTTTCCGGTATCAGAATCCGGCACTCGTTAAACTCTTCGTCGGCTGTTATTTCATAATTTCCCGCAGGCACAGAGCCCGTAATAATTATCAAAGAGCCGTTATGTGTAATTTCTCCGTTTAAAGAGGCGTCTTTAAAAGTCACAAACAAATAATTCAGAAACGACTGATTAACCGCCTTTGTTCCCTCTTTTTTTACAGAAAGGGTTTTAAATTTAATTTCGGTATAATCCTCGGATATATTTACGACAAGCCCTTTAACCGTCTGAGGATAAGAAAACGAAGCCGAAAGAGTTTTGCCGTCAAAAACGAGTTTTCCTTTAAAGCATAACGAACCGGATTCAAAAACGAAATCCGCGTTCAGATTATTAAAAAATGAAGAAACCTCCGGGCGTTTGTCCTGCTGTGTTTTGCAGCCGCAAAGAAAAACCGATACCGCCAACACAAGGCAGAAAACTGTCGACAGATATTTCTTCATTTTAACCCCTCATTACTCGAATTCTTTAAGTAAAACGGGAAGTTCTTCAATTATTTTAACCGGAGTTGTACCCATAAGCGAGTACTTTTCGCTGACCCTGTCGCCCGCGAGCGAATGAATAAACACTCCGGCTTTCGCAGCGTCCGAAACAGGCATTTTCTGACCGACAAACGAAGCGATAATGCCTGCAAGCACATCTCCGCTGCCGCCGGTAGCCATACCGGGATTTCCCAATGTGTTAATATACACCGAGTCGTCGTTTTCGGAAAAAACAAGAGTTCCCATACCCTTGAGTACGGTTATCCCGTGAGTCAGCGCGCTGATTTTTTTAACGCTCTGAAGCCTTGAAGACTGAACCAGAACCGTTTCGGTATCAATTAACCTTGCAGCCTCGCCCGGATGCGGAGTAAGAATAATCTGAGAAGAGACTTCCTTTAATATATCTATATTGCCCGCAAGCAGATTTATTCCGTCGGCGTCAATAATTACCGGGCACTTCGCCTCTCTTAAAACCGAAAAGAAAAATTCCCTTGTATCAGTATCCTGACCTACGCCGCAGCCAAAAAGAATTACATCGGCATTTCTGATTTTTTCTTTCGCTCTTTCTATTCCGGACATGCTGAACCGTCCGCTTTCGTTTGACGGAAGCGGCAAAAGAACCGGCTCTGTAACCTGAGGCGCAATCGCGCAGTAAGCCTTATCGGGAAAAGCGAGCGTAACAAGTCCCGCACCGCTGTTTACAGCCGCCTTTACGCAAAGCACGGCAGCTCCGCTCATTTCATAGCTTCCTGCAAAAATGAGCACCCGTCCGAAATCGCCCTTATTTGAATCGGGCTTTCTTTCAGTAAAATAAGAACGGATATTCTCGGTCGTCAGAGAATACATTTCGGAATGAACACCGTCATAGCAGGACTGAGGAATTCCGATATTAACGAGTCTGACGTCGCCGGAATTCTTTGCAGCCGGGAAAAGAACATGCGCTTTTTTAAGCCCTATGGGAGTAACCGTCATATCCGCTTTTACGGCTTCGCTGTCGACATAATTACTGTCCGAATCAACTCCGCTCGGGATATCAACAGAAACAACTTTCGCTCTTGAAGAATTGATGAGCTTAAAAATAAGGGCGGTATTCTTATCAATCTCACCCGAAAAACCGATTCCGAAAATCGCGTCTACGATTAAATCAACCCCGTTAATCAACTGAGCGCTCCTGTCGGTATCGTAATCGATATTAAGAACGGTTACGGACAGGTCGCGAAGTCTTTCAAGCATTTCAAGACTTTCTTCGCTGACGGGTTTTCCGTGAGTAAGAACAATGGCAACTTTGTATCCGCTTTCAAAAAGCTTTCTTGCGATTACAAATCCGTCGCCTCCGTTATTGCCTTTGCCGCAAAGTACCGCAACATATTTATAATCCTTTTCCGGATAATTCTCTCTTATGCATTTTGCGGTGGCAGCTCCGGCGTTTTCCATCATTCTCAAAGCAGGTATGCCCTGATCAAAGCCTCTTTTTTCAATCTCTCTTATTTGCGATTTGGAAAAAATATTCATTCTTTTTCATCCCCGTTTTTATTTTTAAACATAATTATTATATCAATCTCACTTTGAAAAATAAAGTGCATTATTAATGCCTGAACATACTGTCAAAAAAGCCTCTTTTTTCTTCTCTGTAACGGAATTTTTCGCCGTCGACATCAACAAGCACGGTATCCTCTCCGATAACTTTAATGTCTTCCCAGCAAACCCTGATATGCTCGTTTTTTCCGAATCCGGGCATAAATCTCGGTGCGAAAACCAATATGGCGACAACCTGACCGGTTTTTACATTGACTTCAACATCGCCGATATTCCCAAGACAATTTCCGTTTCTGACATTAATAACTTCTTTTCTCGTTAAATCAGTAATGCAGCAATTCATAGAAACTCCTCCCCTATCATTATATTCAAGAGGAGGAAATATTTACTCAATACAGTTTTAATAAAACGCTCGCATGAGGCGAAAGGTCGGCTTCAATCAAATCCGATTTAAATTCATTTTCACTTTTAGTCCACAAATCGCGTACAACGGAAAACGGAAAACAGACTTCTTCCTTTTTCAATGAAACGGTTCTGTTTTCATCCGTAAGATTAAACAGCGCAAGAAATTTACAGTCTTTGCCGTCGCTTATCCAGATTGCCTCGTTTCCGTCGTATTTAAGCGGTTTCGGATTTTTGCCGTGCTGATTGACATAAAGAACCTCGTCATTCGTAATCAAAGCAAGGTCCCATTCCGTATTATCGTTAAGTTCACCGCCGAGCATCAACGGAGAGCGGAAAATGCACCACAGATTCATAAGGGTTACCTGTTCGTCACGGGTAAAAAGAGTATACCTGTCTTTTCCGCCCGCATAAGAAGCGTTTTTCGCAAGTCTGCCTAAGGGGAGCATGTCGCAATCGGGCCAGCACCCCTCTCTGACGAACGGGTACCATTTTGAAGTGCGTTCAAACATCGCCTTCAGCTTGTCCCAGTTATCCCAGAAATCGCCCGTAAGCCTCCACATATTTGCGTTCTCGCCGAGATGCTTTGCATGCTCAATCACAGCGGGACCCGGAGAAAGACTTAAAACCATTTCTCTCCCGCAGTTATCAATACACGCCCGGATTAATTCGATTTCATCCTTTGCGCTGTAAGGATTATTCTTATCGAATTCGGTGTTGCAGATATCGTCGCATTTTATGAAATCGACTCCCCAGGAAGCGTATAAGTCAAAAATCGACTGATAGTATTCCCTTGCGCCTTCGGCATTGGGATTAACCCCGTACATATCCGTATTCCACGGGCAAAGAGAAAAGCTTTTTGCAATTTTTCTTGCGGTAACGTCAGTGCCGAAAATACGGGTGTTGCTGTGAACTGCCTGACGGGGGATTCCCCTCATTATATGAATACCGAATTTCAGACCCATTGCATGAATTTTATCGGCAATAGGTTTAAATCCCTTTCCGTCTCTGCTCGACGGAAAACGGTTGACTGCGGGAATCAGCCGTGAGTAGGAATCCATACAAAGCTCTGTAAAATCATTGTAATAATTCGACTTTGCCTTCGGCTCATACCATTGAATATCGCACACGATGTACTCGTAGCCGTGCTGTTTGAGATTATTTTTTACATACTCTGCGTTACTTAAAAGCTGGCTTTCATTAACCGCGGCGCCGTAGCAATCCCAGCTGTTCCAGCCCATAGGCGGTGTTAACGCAACGGAATTTTTGTTCATCATACATCCTCTTCCCTGAAGCTGAGAGTAAGCGTATCGTGTGTTCCGTGAAGCTGGGTATACTTTACTCCGGCTGCGTCGAACATTCTTTTTGATGCCCTTGTGCCGACAGATGAAGCGTACTTATCCGAAAGATAGATAACCTCTTTTATACCGCACTGGATAATCGCTTTTGCGCATTCGTTACAAGGAAAAAGAGCGACATAGATTTTACAGCCTTCAAGATTTCTGCCTGCGTTATTAAGAATGGCGTTAAGCTCCGCATGACAGACGTAAGGGTATTTTGTATCGTAGTCGCTTTCAGCCGACCTGTCCCAGGGAAATTCGTCGTCGTCACAGCCTGCGGGAAAGCCGTTATAACCGACTGACATTATCTTGTTGTTTTTATCGACTATGCACGCTCCGACCTGGGTGTTAGGGTCTTTGCTCCTGTTTGCGGAAAGCATCGCTATACCCATAAAATACTCGTCCCAGGTTATGTAGTTATCTCTTTTCATCACTTTTCTCCTTTATTCTCTTCCAGTATTCTTCGGCGGCTTTTTCGTTCTTATTGTCGCCGAAGGAATAGTATTTTTTATCCTTTAAATTGTCGGGCAGATATTGCTGCGCCGTCCAATGATTTTCAAAGTCATGAGGATATAAATAGAACTGACCTTTATTCGGATTGTCCTCACCGTCAAAATGCTTATTCTGAAGCTGACGGGGAATCCTTCCGTAATCGCCTTTTTTTATATCTGCCGCTGCCATTTCATATCCCATATAAGCCGAATTTGACTTGGGCGAATTGCAGACGAGAACTACCGCGTCTGCAAGCGGAATCCTCGCTTCGGGAAGCCCGACCATAAACGCCGCGTCAACCGCCGCCTTTACAATCGGGATAATCTGCGGATAAGCAAGACCTACGTCCTCGCAGGCGCAAACCATAAGCCGCCTTGTCGCAGAAGGCAAATCCCCGGCTTCAAGAAGCCTTGCAAGGTAATGAAGCGCGGCGTCCGGGTCCGAACCTCTCATGGACTTCTGAAACGCGGAAAGGATATCGTAATGCTCGTCGCCGACTCTGTCATAACGGAAAGAGTTTTTTTGAGTAATCTGCGTAATTGAATCGAGCGTAATCAGCCTTTTCTTTCCCTTCTCGGGAGTTTTTGCCCCGAGGACCGACAGCTCGACAAAATTAAGCGCTTTTCTTACATCTCCGCCGGAAGCGACCGCGATATCCTCAATTACGCCGTCGTCAAGCGTGAAGCTCTCGTTAAGCTCTTTTGCAAGAAGTCTGAATCCTCTTTCAACCGCAGGCTCGATTTCTTTAGCAGTAATCGACTTGAACTCAAACACCGTCGAACGGCTCAGCACAGCCGAATACACATAAAAATAGGGATTTTCCGTAGTTGAAGCGATAAGGGTAATATCGCCGTTTTCAATGTATTCAAGAAGTGACTGCTGCTGTTTTTTATTAAAATACTGAATTTCGTCAAGATATAATAAAATCCCGTTGGGCGCTTCAAGAGTATTTATTTCGCCTACAATATCGCGTATATCGGAAATAGAAGCGGATGTACCGTTCAGCTTATGAAGCTTGCGGTTTGTCGTTTTTGCAATAATTCTTGCAAGCGTGGTCTTACCCGTTCCGGAAGGACCGTAAAAAATCATATTCGGCAAAACTCCCGAATCAATGATGTTTTTCAAAGGCATTCCCTCTGCAATCAGGTGACTCTGACCGACCATATCTTCAATTTTTTCGGGACGGATTCTGTCCGCTAACGGTGAAGACATAATTATTCTCCTAAAATGATTTTTGTTATTTCTTCGGGCGAAAAAGCAATATAATCCGCGCCGTATTCTTCAAACTCCTGCCTGTTTCCGAAACCGTAAAGCACGGCGATTACCGGAATTCCCGCCTGCTTTGCGCCGACTATGTCATAGAATCTGTCGCCTATCATCACAGCTTTCGACTTATCTTTAATACCGTTCATTTCAAGCGCCTGATTGACAATATCGGTTTTGTCCATATGAACCTTATCCATCGGCGGGCAGGAAATATAATCGAAGTAATCCGTAAAGCCGAATTTTTCAAGAAGCTTTGACGCAAAAGGCAGCGGCTTTGACGAAGCGACGGAAAGCGAAACTCCGTTTTCTTTCAGCGTTCTGAATGTGTTTTCAATGCCGGCGTATGGCGTACACTCATACATGCCGCCGGCTCTGTAGCGTTCGCGGTATTTTTCAATCATAAGGTCAACTTCGTCGCCCTTAAAGCCGAAAACGTCTTCAAAGCCCTCGCTCAAGGGAGGACCTATCATCCTGAAAAGTTCGCTGTCGGGCGGAACGGGAAGACCGACTTTTTCAAACGCATATTTAAGGCAATTAAATATTCCCTGCTGAGTATCGGCGATAGTCCCGTCAAAATCAAAGAACGCAAAATCGAATTTGTTTGGCATATTTTTTCTCCGGATTAAAAGATATTTAATTATATCATATATAATCATTCTTTACAATAAAAAAGTGGCCCGAAAAGGGCGATGCCGATAAGAGGGTGCCCTGAGGTCAAGCCACATTTTATTCGTTTTCAAGAGTCACTATGACAAGCTCGGGAGGATTGTTAAGTCGAAACGGAAAAGCGCTGTTTCCGATTCCGCGGCTGACAATCATTGTTGAGTAATCAAGCTTGTACATTCCTGCGTCAAACTCGGGGAAAAGCCCCTGTCCGGGAGAATAAAGCCCGCCGGCTGCAGGAAATCTTATCTGTCCGCCGTGCGCATGTCCGCAAAGAACCAACTCCATTTTCTGGGAGTCGTAAGCGTCACGGTATTCCGGGTGGTGAGCTAAAACAACGGTGAATTTTGAACGGTCAACATTGGCGTCTCTGATATGCATTTTAAGCAGTCTTGCTCCGCCGACATTGGGAATGAGGTGAAACGCAGGGTCATTAAGTCCGAGAATATTAATTGATTTTCCGCCGCGTTCAATCTGCACGCACTCGTCCTCGAGAATAATTACTCCTATGCTTTCAAGTCCGTTGCGAAGGCGCTGATATTCGGTAATCCTTCCCTCGTGATTGCCCGTAACGAAATACACCGGAGCTACTTCGGTTATCTTGCTGACAAAATCAAGAGCAATATCAATACGGGTATTTCTTGAATCAATAAGGTCGCCGGTGATAACAATTATATCGGGTTTGCTGTCTTTAATAGCTTTAATGAGCTTTTTTGTCGGCTCTTCACTTCGTGGATTATGGAAATCCGAAACCTGGGCGATTTTAAAACCCGAAAATTCTTCCGGAATTTTTTCGTTCGCATAAGAGTATTCCGTTATTACGAGCTTTCTGTTTTCAAAATAGCCCAAAAGCCCTGTTCCGAAAAGAACAAGGCAAACAAAAACTATTAAAACAATCAGAATTCTCTTTTTTTTCATTTTTTAAAACCCTTGAATGACAAGAAAAAACTCCGCACGAAAGGGCGTGCAGAGTAAAATCAGTTTGAAAGAGCCCTTGAGAGCCAGACTTCCGCAATATCCATCGCAGCGTAAAGACCTTTTTTCTCGGTCGTTTTGACGATGCTCTCTTTAGGAGAAAGGTTCGGGTTTGTCGATACGAGCTGAACCGAGACTTTATCGGCAAGTTCGATATCGCCCAAGGGTTTTTGAGATTTAATCTGGAGCATTATGATGTAATCATCCGCCATGCTGCCGTAATAAATCATATTGCCCTGCCTTACAAGAGGTCTGCCCTTATATTCCAGAAATTTATCAGCCATTATCTTCTTCCCTGCCTTCTTCGTTGAGATAGTTTTTGACAAGAACAGCAAGTAATTCATCCCTGTCAATACGGCGGATAAGGCTTCTCGCGTTATTGTGCGTAGTGATATAAGTCGGGTCTTCCGAAAGGATGTATCCGACTATCTGGCTGTACGGGTTATAGCCCTTTTCCTGAAGTGCGTCATAAACTGTCTGAAGGATAATCTTCATCTGTTCCTCGTGATTATCGGGAATTTTAAACTGAATCGTCTTATCAGTTGCCATTTTCAGCACCTACCTTTGCCGTAATCATTAATCATTGATATATTTTACACTATTTTTTTATAAATTACAAGTACAATCGAACTTTTATTTGCAATTAAAGAATTTTTTTCGTTTTTCCCTTTCAGGCGTTGACATTTTTCAGCTTTTTTATAATAATTAAGTAAACGTAAAAAAGAGGTGTTTTTATGAGTATTGTTGACAAAATCAAGGAAAAGCTGTCCGGTTCCGTTGCCCAGGAAACAAACAACGCGACAAGCGAGGACAGGCAGCTTAAAGAAGGCTTAGCGGAAAAAGCCCGTCTTTTAGCCGAAGAAGGAATAGTCCTTCTTAAAAACAAAGACAGCGTTCTCCCCTTTGACAAAAACACGAACGTCGCAGTTTTCGGCAGGGTTCAGTTTGACTATTTCTGCGTCGGATACGGCTCGGGCGGAGACGTTAATTTTCCGTATAAAACTTCTTTTGCCGAAGCGATAAAAGAAGAAAACCTCAATTACGATAAGGAAATATTTAACTATTACGAGACCGAATGTAAAAATCATCCTATTCCGAAAAGCTTTGTCTGGGGCACATGGCCGCTGAGCTACGAGGAATTTGAAGTAAGCGAATCAATGATTGAATCCGCTTCAAAAACCAACGACGCCGCCGTTATTATTATAGGCAGATCTGCGGGCGAAGACAGGGACAACGAGCTTAAAGAGGGTAGCTATCTTTTAAGCAAAAAAGAAGAAAATCTTATTTCTTCCGTCAGCAAATACTTCAAAAACACCGTTCTTGTTTTCAACTACGGAAATCCCATGGATTTTTCCGCTGCCGAAATGAACGAAAACATAAAGTCCGTTATCTTCGCTCCCCATGCGGGAATGGACGGAGGAAGAGTGCTTCGTGATATGCTCTGGGGAAAATTCAGTCCGAGCGGTCACCTTACGGATACAATCGCCAGAGAATACGGTCTTCTCCCCTCTTCCAAGGATTTCGGAGACGAAAAATTCAATAACTACACGGAAGATATTTACGTCGGCTACAGATATTTTGAATCGTTCAGAAAAGACGACGTTCTTTATCCGTTCGGATTCGGTCTTTCGTACACCGACTTTGAAACCGAATACTCCTGTGAAAAGAAAAACGACGTCATTACAGTTACTGCCGATATTAAAAACACGGGCAAAATGCCCGGAAAATATGTTGCCCAGATATATTTTGAAGCTCCGCAGGGCAAGCTCGGAAAACCGTTAAGACAGCTTATTTCATTCGGAAAAACAAGGCTTCTTAATGAGAATGAAAGCGAAAAATTATCACTTTCGTTTGACATAGCGGATATGGCTTCCTTTGACGATATCGGAGCAACGGGAAACAAAGCGTGTTTTGTGCTTGAAGACGGAGAGTATAAAATCCATGCGGGCGACAGCGTTCGGAACGCAACGGAGATTTTCTCATTTAAGCTCAACAAAACAAGGGTTACACATCAGAGTGAAAACGCCTGTGCCGTAAGGGAAGAATTCAGCATTATCAAGCCTATGGTTATTGACTCAAACATAAATTTTGTTCCTGCAAAGGCAGGCGTATCCGACGTTGATTTAAAGCAGAGAATTCTTGACAGGATGCCTAAAGAAATCCCCTTCACAGGCGACAAAGGGATTCTACTTAAAGACGTTAAAGACGGTAAGAACACGATTGAGGAATTCATCGCCCAGTTAAGCGTTGACGAGCTTGACGTACTTTGCAGAGGCGACGTAAAAATGGACTCTCACTTCGGAGCAAAAGGCAATGCAGGAGCTTTCGGCGGAACGACGGACTCCCTTCGGAACAAGGGAATTCCGGCTGCAATCACAACGGACGGTCCGAGCGGAATAAGACTGAGCGCAAACGCAACGCTCATACCGTCGGGAGTTTCAATCGCTGACAGCTGGAACACTTCGCTTGCAAAAGAAGTCCTGTCTCTTGTTGCCGAAGAAATGATTATGAAGGGCTCGGACGTACTTCTTGCGCCGGGAATGAATATCCATCGCAATCCGCTTTGCGGAAGAAATTTCGAGTATTTCTCGGAAGATCCGGTTCTTACCGGTGAAATGGGAACGGCTTTCGTAAAAGGAATTCAGGAAAAGGGCGTATCTGCATGCCCGAAGCATTTTGCGTGTAACAATCAGGAAAAATCAAGGACAAAGACCGATTCAAGATTGACGGAAAGAGCTTTGAGAGAAATTTATCTTCGTCCGTTTGAAATCTGCGTAAAAAAGGCAAAGCCGAACGTAATTATGACTTCGTACAACAGGATTAATTCCGTCCACAGCCATAACAATTACGACCTTTGCACAACGATTCTCAGAAAAGACTGGGGATACGACTCCGTTGTAATTACCGACTGGTGGATGCAGGAGGTTAAAAATCCCGATTTCAAAAACAATTTCACAAGCGGTTACAGAGTCCGCGCGCAGGCCGACGTGCTTATGCCGGGAAGCCGTTTTGTAAACAGGCTCAAAGCCGACGACACGGCAAAGAAATCCTTTAAAAAAGGCGGTCTTGAAAAAGCCGAGCTTCAGCGAAGCGCAAGGAACGTACTTGAGTTTCTCATCAAAAATAAGTTAGACTAATCTTAACAAACAAAAAAGAGAACGGAATTTTTTCCGTTCTCTTTTATTCTGTCTGTTTTTAAATCAGATGGACTTCATAAGCGGTCCGATACCCTTGATTGCCTTCGGGATACCTTTGAGAATCTTTCTTACTCCGCCCTTCTTGTCATTGAGCATAAGCAGAAGTCCTTCCGCCATGTCGTTCGAGAAAACGCCCATGCTCATGGAAACAAAGTTCTTGACGGGAGTCTGGAGCGCAATCGCATTTGCAAAGCCTTCTTCGCCGACAAACCTGACAAGCATGCGGTTGATTCTTCCGCCCCATTTGCCGTCCTTTGCGTCTTCAAGGTTGTTCGAGAAGTTAAGCGGGATGCTCTTATCCCTCTCTGACGGGGGAATTTCGTGACCGAGAACAGCGGTAAATGCTTCGTCGGAAACGTGCATAATATCGCCCGTATAATACTCGGGAGCGACAGCCTTGTAATCGGGAATTTCGGCTTCAACGGTTGAAGTAACGTTTACGCTGCCTTCAAGCTTAATATCACGGCTTGACGCGCCTACAAGTATTTTGAACTCGCCCGTTTCAACGTGCCAGTCGCCGATATTGACGTTGTAGTATGCAAAAGCTCTTTTATCAAGATTAATTTCAATTTCCTTTTCCTCGCCCGCTTTAAGGAATACTTTCTTAAATCCGCGAAGCTCTTTTACAGGACGGTAAATAGTGCTTTCAACGTCGGAAACATAAAGCTGGGCTACCTCTGCGCCGTCAACA
>Ga0247608_10000275_pt1 | contig 89600 bp, 75 predicted proteins | sample 176DNAGHGlowgp2_FD_193490 | JGI IMG/M metagenome (GOLD analysis project Ga0247608, IMG submission 193490) | Sheep rumen microbial communities from Palmerston North, Manawatu-Wanganui, New Zealand - 1766 DNA GHGlow gp2 | ecosystem: Host-associated > Mammals > Digestive system > Stomach > Rumen ... | reverse complement strand
CTACTGTATATGTAGGAGATCCAACTTGATCGTTAACTACATTTAATTCTTTATGATTTTCACTTAATTTAAGCATAGTCTTAATAAAGTTATTACCATTGATACCAAATACCCAAGAAGTTCTTGTTATAAAGTGTTTAGGATTAGCTCTTGCTTCTATCTCACCTAAGTATTTAGTTTCTCCATAGACACTCATTGGATGCTCTTTATCGTCAGTTTCCCAAACTCCTTCTTTATTTCCATCGAATACATAATCTGTTGAAATATAAACTAGTTTAGCATCAACTGCTTTAGATGCTTCTGCCATGTTTTTAGTTCCTGTAACATTTACGGCATAACAAGCTTCTTTATTATCTTCTGCTTTATCTACTGCAGTCCATGCAGCACAGTGGAATACTACATCCGGATTAAATTCAGTAACCACTTTCATTACTTCATCTCTATTAGTAATATCCATCTCTTCTTTATCTATTGCTAAAATATTTTCTTCTTTAACACCACGAGATAATAGTTCACGTTTAACATCGTATCCAAGTTGTCCTTTATATCCAGTTATTAAATATTTTTCAGGTCCTCTTTTAAATGTAACTGTACTATCTTTTAAAGCAGGATGTACCTGGTCTTTTGGTGATAGAAGTGGTTCTTCTATACCATTTTCTTTAAATATTTCATCCCAGTTAATATTAACATCTTTATCATTCCATTTAATTCCACCCTCCATCTTAGGAGCATATTCATTATCAATTAAATACTGGAATATAGTATTATCTTCAAGAGCAACAAATCCATGAGCAAATCCTCTTGGTACAAATAACTGTCTATTATTATCGTCAGTTAATTTAACTGCAGTATATTTTCCATATGTAGGAGAATCTTTTCTCATATCTACAACTACATCTATTGCGCTTCCCTTAATAACTTCTACAAGCTTAGCTTGGCAGTAAGGGTTTTGTTGAAAATGAAGTCCTCTTAATACTCCTTTACTACTTTTACTTCTATTGGCTTGTACTACTTCTTTAAATCCTAATTCTTTTAAGTTTTTATCGATAAAGTATGGAGAGAAATATCCTCTATCATCTCCAAATTTATCTGGTTCTAATATATAACAATCTACTAATTCTGTAGGAATCTTTTTCATTATTTTCTACCTAATACCTTTCTTAATTGTTTTCCATAATTATTCTTTTCTTGTTCACTAGCAGCTCTTTCTAATTCTTCGTCATCTATCCATCCGTTTTCGTATGCTATTACTTCTGGTGAACAAATAAGTTTATCTCTATTTGACTCGATAGTTCTAATCATGTTAGATGCATCAAGTAAGCTATCGAATGTTCCTGTATCAAACCAAGAGTATCCTTCTCCAAGAAGTCTTGCTTTAAGACTCTTATCTTGAAGATACATATCATTTAAAGTAGTTATTTCTACTTCTCCTCTTTTACTTGGTTTAACTTCATGAGCTTTTTTACTTACTCCTTCAGGATAGAAGTAAAGTCCAGTTATAGCATAATCACTCTTCGGATGTTCTGGTTTTTCTTCTACGCTTATTACGTTGTTTTGACTATCAAGTTCCATAATACCAAATCTTTGTGGATCCTTAACTTGATATCCAAATATAGTAGCAACACCATTCTTAGCATTTATACTAGCTTGTTTAAGCTCTCTTGATAAACCATTACCATAGAAGATATTATCACCTAAAACCATTGCACATGGATCTTTTCCAATAAAATCTTCTCCAATAGTAAATGCTTGTGCTAAACCTTTAGGTTCAGGCTGAATAGCATAATCGATATTAATACCAAATTGTTTACCATCTTTAAGAAGTCTTTTAAATCCAGCTTGATCATCTTTAGTAGTAATAATCATAATATCTTTTATCTTAGCTTGCATAAGCACAGATAGAGGATAATAAATCATTGGTTTATCGTATACCGGTAATAACTGTTTACTAACCCCTTTAGTAATTGGATATAATCTAGTACCACTACCTCCAGCAAGAATAATACCTTTCATATTAATAGAATCTTCATTCTCATCAAATGTTAATAAATCTTCAACATTTAAATTATAAAGATTAACTAATCCATGAAGTTCTTCTGCTGTTACTTTTCTTGTTCCCTTTTCTATTCTTAATATAGCATCTCTTCCTACTCCAAGTTTTTCAGCAACTTCTTCTTGAGTAAGATCGCTATTCTCACGTGCCTTTCTAAGCACATCACCTATAAATAATGAATCGAGTCTATTCATTAAATAATCACCTCAAGAAATACTATAACACATAATGTTGAATATTTCAACATTTATTGAAAAATATACTATTTTATGGTATAATTATTCGCATGAAAAACATATCCTATGTTGAGAAAGAAGGATTATATGATTACATTAATAATATTGATAATAATATTATCTAAGATAAATATATTTACTAGAACTACAACAATTACTATAACAACATACGATTACAAAAAAAGAGACTAAAAAGTCTCTTTTTATTTAACTTTTGTATATGTAATTGTACTAGTATATAAATTACGATAATCCTTTGAGAATTTAACATCATCAAGTTTATAACTTAATACTATCTTATTATTTGAATATGTAAGTGTAACATAACCAACTGTTCCATCTTTTACTTTAAATGCTTGATATTTGTTAAGAATTGCCCCACTAAATGGTTTACCAGCTTTAACATCTAAAAAGATTGGAATTTCTATATTATCGTATCCTACTTTACTTACCTCATCATCATAATTAGTAAATGTAAAGAAATTTGTACTTCCAAATACTTTAACTGATCCATCATCAGCTATAATACATTTTAAAGTTAAATCAGAGGTATATATATTCTTCCAACTATCCCAAGAACCATTAGACTTATATATATGTTTAACTGTCATTAAACCATTAGTTCCTTTCCAAGAACCAGCTAGATTCACATAACCAGAATACTTTTTAAATGTATTTAATCTATCAGATACTTTAATACCTTCATATTCAAAATCTTTATCTATCTTTGAATAGATTGCTTTAGCCTCAACTAAAGATCCTTCTTTATAATACTTTTCTGCTTTAAGAAGATTACTCATCTTAATCTTATCTTTAGCATCTTCATAGTCATCAGCAAGAATGAACTGTTCAATAGCTTCATCATATTTTTTAGATTCTACTAAGCTTTCTCCATATAGATAATATGCCATCTTTAAATAGTATGGTGCTTTTTCAAAGTCACCAATATCAGTTAGTCCTTGAATAGCATCTAAATAATTACCAAATTCCATCTCACTTAATGCTTTAGCATAATCTAAATATTTAGATTTACCACCAATAGTAGAAGTCTTCTCTAAAGCTCTTGCAGCAGCACCAAAGTTCTCTTCTTCAATTAACTGTAGTCCATATTCGAAATATATACTATTAAGTTTTTCTTTAGAATCTTTATATCCATTTAAATCTTCTAGCATATTTATAGCTTCTTTATAATCCTTATTATTATATTTTTTAATAGCATCATCATATTTTAATTTAGGACTAATTACAAATAAATATATAACTATTAAAATAATTATTATTAAAGGAATACCTATAAGTAAAATAATCTTTAATATATTATTCTTCTTAGGTTCATTATTAGTACTAGGTACTACTATATTTTCTTCATTCATATTATCTATACCTTCCTATAATAAAGTATAACACATAATAAAAACGACTTATAGTCGTTTTATTATTTAGTTACTTTATTAGTAGCTGGATCATATTTATATTCTACTATATCATTACCATCATCAAGTACTACATATACTCCATTACCAGTCTTACTAGTAACTTTACTCTTAGATAAGTAACCACTCTTAGAAGCTTCAATATTATATCCATTATGAAGTTCTGCAAGTACCGGAGTATTAGTCTTATATTCAACTACCATTACTTGAGTACCACTTTTAACTATCATATAACCTTTAGTTACAAGTGCTACTTCATCATAAGCATATGATGCCCATCCTTCTACTCCATTAGTATCATAACTAATTACTTGATTATTCTTAACTATATAAATAGTCCCACCATCAGCATATACATATTCTGGTCTAATTCTATCTGCTATTATATTATAGCTACTATCGTAGATAGTATATAAATAACTATCTCCATCTGCTACCTTCTTAGCTACGAATTTACCTAAAGTAGTATTTTCTCCTTCACTACTATCAAGTACTACCTTTTCTTCACTTAATGAAAGTATATCTTTTTTACCATCTTTAATACCATATACATATGAAGCATTAAGTGCAGCAAAACTATCATATTGATTCTTATACATATATTTCTTAGAACTTATACTATAAAGTCCATGTTCTTCTTTATTAGAGTATTCTATAGCTTTAATAGAGTTACTATATACTAACATCTTATAATTCTTGTATTCAGTACTAATACCTAGTTTATAACTCTTAAACTCAGTTACATTAAAGTATTTCATCTTAGTACCATCTTTATATAGTACAAGTACAGGTAATTTAGCTGCTGTATAACTACCAGCTGGATACATATCCATTACTCTAGCATCCAAGTCTTCAATATTAATTCCAACGTATCCTTTACCCTTTTTCTTCATACAAGTATCATCACAGTAAGAGTCTTCTACATAATTATTATTATAGAAGTATAAATACATCTTCTTTTCTGTTCTAGGTATTCTAGGAAGTTCTTCTTCCTCTTCTTCACCTTCATTATTATTTTCATTGTTTCCATTATTATTGTTATTATTATTGTTTTCTCCACTTTCATTATTACCATTATTATTTCCATTATTGTTATTATTATTTTCTTTCTTATCTCCACCAAGAAGCAAGAAAACAATAAGAGTAATAACTAGAAGAGCTACTACTGATCCAAGTACAATAATTATTATTTTATTCTTTTCATTCTTTTCTTTAAGATCATCGAAATCATTGAAGCTCTTTTCTTCATTATCCATTTCTCTTCTCCTCCTTAAGATATTTAAATGTTGAAATTGTTTGTTTTCTTCCTAAAACAAATAAACCAATAAAAAATCCTGATAGAAGACAACATACAATAAATAATACATATTTAAGCTTAATTGAATTAACTGGATTCGGATCAAAAGATTTTATTATTAGGAATGTTATGAAAATAGCCATAATAAACATAACAAAACACATCATTTTTAAAAGTCCACCAACTCTTTTAAGATAAATATCTCTCTCTACTTTAAACTGTTCATAATTCTCTTCTTTAAGTTTTTTAAAATATTCAATATTCTTTTCCATATTATAACCTTGTCTTATCCTCTATAAGATATTTATATAATTTAAATTTTGGATTATGTTTTAAAGAACTAATTATACATATTAATTCACTAATAAGAATCATTATAGTTAAAAATATACGAAAAGACAAAGTCATTCCTTCAAAAATGCCATTATGACTTAGAACCTCTATCATTATTGAAGGTACAATAAGCATAAGTATTAATTCTAATGTTATATATAATCTAAATTTCTTTATATAGTCATCTCTTTCTTTAGTATACTTTTCATAATTAATATCTTTGAGATTCAAAAAATAATCTAAATCTTTATTTAACATATTAATTCACTTTTTCTGATTTTACAAATGAATAAGTATTACCATTCTTAGCAAAATGAATCTTATAAGTATCTGGATTAGACATATCTTCTTTTTTAGAAGTATTATAAGTAACAACTAATTCATTATCAACTATTTCTGCACCTACATATTTCTCATAGAAATTCTTTGAAGGTGATGAACAAGCTCCTCCACATCCACTTGGTGAAAATACTAAATACTTATTAGTAGTAGTATTATAGAATAGTGAAAAGCATCTAGGTAAGTCAGAGCTTGCACGAGTTTCCATTTTAACTACGTAATCTTTTCCAAATAATAATTTAGCAGCTTTTACATATTCATCTCTAGTAATTCTATATTTAGTTGGTGCATACCAGTTAGCAATATATTCTTTAAGACTTTCTACATATTCATCTTTAATATTAGCATTATTTAACATAAAGTTATTAATAATTAAGCTTGCTCTTTGACTCTTAATATCTTTTGGAGTAACAGTCTTACCACTACCAATAATATCAGTAAGTTCAGATTCACATCCAACAGTATCATCATAACGTTTATATCTATTGATTAACTCTTTAGCAAGTTTATCTAAATCTTTAGTGTTAGGATCAAGCATCTTAAAATTATCTACACTAATATTTACTGAATCTTTATCACTAATTGAAGATAACTTATTCATTACTTCCTTATCTGTATCACTAAAGTCTTTAGAAGTATCTACATATTCATAATCACTTAAATTAATCTTTTCTTCTTCTTTTTCCTCTTGTTTTTCTTCTTCTTTCTCTTCTACAGGGTCTTCTTTCTTAGTACTGTTATTAGTATTTAACATAACAACAGAAGCACCTATTAAAAGAATACCAAGAATTAATACTAATACTGCAAGAATAGATATAGTTTTCTTATTCTTTGTATTTTTCTCTTTTAATTTTTCTAATTCATTATCCATTTTTATCCTCCTAAGAATACAATATCACAACAAGAAAAATAAAAGAAGTATTTCTACTTCTTTTTCTTTTCATATATGTAAAGAATGCCTCTATATATAAAGAATCCTATAAAAGCTCCTAACGTATCTATAAGTACATCAGTAAATAAAGGAGTTCTATCTAGTAAAGACTGATGAAACTCATCAGTACAAGCATATATAAAGCATATAATAATACCAATTATATATAGTTTCTTATTTCTTACACCACTTTGATATAAGGCATTAAGAACTAATAAACATAATATAGTATATTCAGTCATATGCATTACTTTTCTAAATGGGAAATCAAGTGCCTTAGTAGTTTGTTCTACTTTCTTTTCGCTAGGTTTATGTTCTATTAGTCCTACATCATGTGCAGTCTCAACAGTAGTATTAATAGCTTCTTTAACTATCTTTCTACTACCACCAAGACTATCACTAGAGCTTTGACTAGAAAACATAAATATTACTCCCATCCAAAGAGCAACCAATAACCATGAAATTGTAATAATAATCTTTTTCTTCATATCAATAATTATAATATCACTTATCTAGTATGACCACTATATTTTTCTTTACATCTATCTAAAAATTCTTGATGAGTAACTATTTTATCAGGATCAATACCAGTTTCCATAGCAACTTTCTTTAATCTTTCAATATTTTCATTAGTAGTAATAATAGATATTAATCTTTCTGGATTCTTTCTAAAGTCGATTGATTCTACTCCTCCTGGTACTTCAGTTCCAGTACCAGTATGAAGAACAAGTTCTTCTTCATACTCTTTAGGCATAAAAACAAATATAGCACCATATGGTAAGAACTGGTTATCAAGTCCTGGCTCAGCAAAGGCCAAAGGAGTTTGTATATTCTTTTTAGATCCTACATCTATTTTAGTAGCTAAAGATCTATACCCAACTCCTCTTTCATCAGGAGTAAATAATCCTCCACTTCTCATAATAACTTCTACGAGTCCAATACTATTATTACCATGGAATACTAAAGGCACTCCATCTGGAATAGTTTCATTTACTTTTCTAGCATAATTCCATATTATATCTTTTCTTTCTTCAGTATCTTCGATAGTATGTTCTCTCATATTCTCATATAAACTTTTATGTGCTTCATATGTAAATAAAGCTTCATTAATTTTCTTTTCTAAATCTTCAAGTTCTTCTTCATCATTGCATTTCTTAGCTATTTCCCATTTAATTCTAAGAGATGCTATTTTCTTTTTATCTCTTTCTATATAGCTAGCTCTATTATTTCTTATAAATTCATACTTATCGTTCATATTATCACCTAATCCAATTATAACATAAAAAAGCACATGTTTTTACATGTGCTTTATATTATTCTTTATCTTGTTTTCTTTTTAGCTTTAGTACTTTATATATATCGTTTTCTTTTTCTTCTTCTCTATGTTTATTTATAGCTTTATATATATTTGCACTACTATAATCTCTATCATCTGTTATTTCTCTTACTTTAGTAATAAATCCTGGTATATTCTTTATATTTGGTTTTGTTACATCTCTTTCTAGTGTCATTAGTCCATATGTATCAAGATAAGAGTCTAATCTAAATCTTTCTCCTTTTGATATGAAGTTATATCTTACTTTCTTAATTGGTTCTCTTCCAGTTCTTTCTAGATTTTCAAGATACTCTCTTTCAGTTATATTTCTCTGCATTGTAGCTTTAGTTCCATCTTCTCTATATCTTATCTTAGTATATGTATAGTAAGTTGAGTCTGCTATAGTGCTCTTTCTATACATTTCATTATAGTTTGGATTATCTATTCCTACAAATTCTTCTATATCTTCTCTTATTAGATTTAATCCAGAGAACTGTGATAGGTCAAGTCCTTTTATTTCTACTACATATTTTTCTCTATGAAGAACTTCTTCTTCTCCTAGATATCCTCTTATTACATTTCCTACTCTGTGTAATTTCTGATCAAAATCTATTCCATCGTTATCAAATATGTATTGGTTAGGATGTGTACTCCATGCTTCTTTTGTTTTTTTATCAATCGCTCTTGCTTCTTCTATTGTTTCTGTTCTAGCTGAGTTATTATCTAATGAATAATCTTTTTCAGCTCCATCAGCTGCAGTTGTAAGATGCAGTACTAAGTCATACTTAGATAGTATTTCTGCTTCAGTTAATCCTTTAGCTTTAGCAAGCTCTTTGAACTCTTCATGAGTTATGTAAGCCCTATTATCTAGTATTCCTCTATCGTATAGGATTACTACTTTATCATTACTGCAAGCTCTTGCTGCTTCATCTCTTATTTGTTCTTTAGCATACTGTGCATCTAAGACTAATCTTTGGAAATCTATTGTTTTTAATCTATCTAGATCATTTCCAAATGGTTTAATACCATCGTTAATTAACTCTGTTGCTGTTTCATTAACTGTGAATATCGTATAGCCTTGCTCTCTAAATATCTTTGCTATTTGTTCAAGGGCTGTTGTCTTCCCTCCACAAGGACCTCCAGTAATTACAATTCTAAGAATCTTTTTATCCATAATTAACCTCCCATCTAAAAAGTTTCTTTTATTTATCATTTATCAATCATAATTACCATCTCCTTTTGTGTAAAAAAAAAACATATACTTCTAAGAAATATATGTTTTTTTATCAAATATTAAACCAATTAAGGAAAACTCAAATAAAAGTTTTTCTTTAAAGAACTCTCTAGTCATAAAGGAATCGCCTCCTTAATTTCCATCAAATTTCTTTCGGTGTAACCTCATTTTAATTACTTATCGAACTTTTGTCAAGTACTTTTTCTTTCTTTTCTTTATTTTTCTTTCTTTCATGTTGATCATATATATAGTAAGTACCACCTACTACACCACCAGTAATAAATAGTGTTAATGTCTTCTTATCCATTCCATTTTCTTTCTTCTCTTCTTTATCTTCTGCAAATACAACAGTAGGAATAGATAATAATACAAGTATTAATATAAATATCTTTTTCATTTTAATCACCTTCATCTAAACTATAGACTTAATAATATTAATCATTCCTATTTATGAATTCAGATGCTTCATCCGCAGTTAATTCATAATGAATATAAGCAACCGTTGTTTCAATAAACTTTTTTAAATCTTTAACATCTTTATCCTCATATTTTCTTAAATAATGTGCCTCATCATTCCCAATCCATGCAGAGGCTTTTGATGAATTCTTGATTTTATCACTAGTTATATACTCATTAATAACTTGGCTTAAATTTTCTTGTTTTATTTTTTTTGCATCTTTACTATGGTAATGAATACAGTAATCTTTAATTAAAAACTCTAGTGCCTTTCTATATCCCATGCCTGCTATTTCGTTCAATTTATATTGTTCAGCTAAATTTGCTTGATTATAAATATCACAAAAATTTTTTGAAAGTTTATTTATATTATCATCAAAAGTCCTTTTAACGGGAATATTAGGAAACGATTCTTTGTAATCCAATACTTGGTATTCTTGATTCCCGCGAATTACTGAATTTAATGATTCGTCATAAGAACTAATAAAACCTTCTCCACAAGCAGGGCATTCAAATAAATAATAGCGTTTATCTTTTCTACTACTTTTAAAATGTGCTTTTTCAATTGGAGCAATAGCTTTTTTGCATATAGGGCATTGATCAGTTGTTTCATAGCATATACAATTCCCTATGTTGATTGATTTGTATTGTTTCATGGCAAGGCACTCCTTATAAATTCTATAAACCAATTATTAACTGATTCACTACAATTATAGCATATTAGTTTATTTCATTAAACAAATATGTTATAATATAGCACCAAAAGGAGGGGTATCATGGTTAGTATATCGCGTAGTGACTTAAGATCTTTAGAATATATTGGTAGTGGTACTTTTGGATCTATATATAAAAAAGATGATAATACTGCATATAAGATTTATCATGATAAAATTAAAACTACGTATTACCAAGTAATAGATAATCCAGCACTAACTACTAATAGATTACATTACTATCTATTGCTTCAAAGAAGAAATAGTATTAAACAATCAGGTCTATTACAAGATAAGATATATCTAGATGGATACTTTAGTGGAGTTGTTATCCCCTATTATAATGGAAAAGATTTATCAGATACTGATTTAAATATAAAAGATAGAATAAAAGTATCTAGAAAAATAATAGATAAGATGAAAGAACTAAATAGACATTTGATATATCCAACTGATTTAAAAACTAATAATATATTACTAGTAGATGGAGAACCAGAGTTAATAGATTTAGATGATATAAGAACACATGCTTTTATATATCCTAGTCCACTATTTCATACGCTTTCTAGAAATGCTACTGCAAGAACAATAGAAGATATACTAGAAAAAGGACATCATCCACTATCTTATACAATATACAGTCAGCTAGAAAGATGTAAACATAAGAAATTATTATCATATAATAGTATCTTAAAACATTTAGATGATAAAGAAGAAGAACAGATAGTAATATATATAGATAAAAATACTGATATAGATAGATTAAAAGATAATACAAGTTCATTTAACGAAAGATTAGTATATGTATTAGATAATGATGAACAACATACTGAAAATAATATAATAAGAAGATTAAAAGTATATCAAATACCTCTATATGACTTTGTAGAAATAGATAAACAAGATAAATATAGAGAAATAGAAAGTATTAAAGAAGAATTAGAATACAAAGGCAAAATTTTATGTAAAAGAAAATAAGGCATGAGCCTTATTTTTTTAATATTATTATTAATTAATAGTTGAAAATTTAAATTAGCTACCATTAAAATTTTTCTTTTTTATTCTTAAAGAACGGCTAATAAAAAATCCGGGGAAAAAAGCTTTTAAAAGTATTATAATTTTATTTTTAACTGATATTTCACTTTTTAAAACAATCGATAATACATTTAATAGAAGATATTTACGCGATTCTTTATATGTTTTCTTATAATTTTTAATTGCATTATTACCAACAATATACATCATCAAATTATAATTATTTTGCCAAATATGCCATTTAGAAGCGATTTGAGTTCTCGGAGTGTTAACGATTAGATTTTTATATATATATAATATATTATTTAAAGCATTAATTCCATGTTCAACTTTCATAATAGTTGTACCACTATTTGGATTGTTTAATCTATAATTATAAACTTTTCTATGACCAATAGCTACTCTATTAGATAATTGAGCATGCATAACGGAAAAGTACAAACCTTCACCAAACCATGAAACAGAAAAATTTAGGTTATGTTCTCTAATAATAGAATGCTTGTAAAGTTTATTCCAAGGGCCAACAGGTATTTTATCATATAAAATATCACATGTTGCCTGTTCGGAATCAACTACTACAATATTATCACTATTATTTTGTTTTCGATCAATTGTAGTAAAAATTGAATCTGTCATAGACATATCACAATCATTTCTTTCTATTAATTCTACTAAATACTTAATGCAATCAAGTTCCATCCAGTCATCACCATCAGCAAAGGTAATATAATATCCAGAGGCTACCTTTAATCCGGCATTTCTTGCTTCGCATGTTCCTTTATTTTCTTGATGAATAACGATTACCCTTTTATCTTTTTTTTGATATTCGTCACAAATTGAAGCAGATTTATCTGGTGAACCATCATCAACTAATATTAATTCTATATTATCATACGTTTGATTTATAATTGATTCAATCAGTTGCTTTAAAAATTTTTCTGACTTATACACTGGGACAATGATAGATACTTTTTTATCCATTTTTATCACCTCTTTTAAATTTCTTTATAACGTTTTTGAATATATCCTTTAAAGTTTTTCTTTCCAAAATACCTAACACAATCAATATAAGGATAATAATGATTGTATGAAAAATATAATTATCAAAATAAACAACAATAGATGAAATAAACAATAGTAATATTTCTATAATATTCTTTATTGAAAAAACATTAATTTTAACGTATTTTTTTGTATCAAAAACTCTATACATAAAAACGCTAAAATAACTAATACAAGTTGAAATTGCAGCGCCGATAATTCCTATTCTATTTATTAACGCAAAATTCAAAATCAAATTAATAACTGCTCCAATCACAGAAGATTTTAAAAAGCCTTGGCTATCTTTATTTGCAGTATATTCATTAGACAAAAATGTTCCTAAAGTAAGTATAGTTGATCCAAATAGCAAAGGTGGAACATACTTCCAAGCATCAATAAAGTCATGCCCAACGTATATCCATAGTAATGGTTTCAATATTAATAATAATATAATTGATATTGTAATAACAGTTACAAACAAAAAGTGGAACACATTGTTTGTATACTGATTTTTATCAATGCTATCTTTTTCTTTTACAGCCGAAAACATCCATGCTTGATTAAATATTGTTGTCAAAGTTATCAAAATAGTTGGAATTTTATAAGAAACTGCATAAACACCATTTGCTGATATTCCTATTATAGATGTAACCATAAAATGATCTAATGAATTCATAATCCACCACATCAAAGAGTTTGGAATTAAAAGTACAGAATACTTCAACATTTTTTTAAGCAATTGTCTATTAATACGACCGTTTTCTCTAAAAAAATTTTTAATCATCTTGCCTCTTAAAAGGCATAATAAAATAGTTAAGATATACGCTATCGAATAAGCTAATATATATCCAGCTATTCCAAGTTTCATAACAACTAAGAAATAAATATTAAGAATAGCTATAAAAAGTGTTTGAACAATACAAATTAATGAATAGTCTAGTAATTTTTCAATTCCTCTTAAATAACATAATAAAATAGTTGAAGTAGCAAACGAGAGCATATACACAGCAAGTAAAAAAGAAATATTTATTGAAATCCCAAATATGAAAAAAACAGGTATTAGCAATAAAAATAACACAGCTGAAATTAATACAAATAACATACCGATGCTTAATATATCATTTTTATTAGAATTATCATCCATAGAAAATCTCATAATGGATTCTGATATGTTTAGAGTTGCTATAGGTACAACTATTGTAGTTAACACTGTCATGATATCAATTGTGCCATATTCTGAAGTAGTAAGAATATTAGTATATAAAGGTACTAAAAAAAATGTAATTAGTTTTGACCCAAAGTTACCAATCGAGAAGATAATAGTATTCTTAAGTAGATATTTTTTTCTAGATTCACTCTTCATATATAATTACCTTAAACTATTCTTCAAATACTTAATAGTTTTAATTTTCTCTAACTCTATTATTTTATTTGTATCTTCATAATTCATTGGAACAGTAAATAATCTATCAATATCACTTAATGAAGTAACTATTCTACTATCTTGCTTAAAAGTAGTTAATAGATAAGACAATTTATTCTTATTAGTATCCCTTATAATTGCGCAAAATTTTGAATTTGTCTTTATTGAAAAAACGCATCCATGAAAAGTATCTGTAATTATATAATCAGCATTTTTAAAGTAATTCAATACTTCAAAAGGATTAACAACAAGATTCTTATCAGCTATTTTTTGAAAAAAGCCTAAGCTAATTATCTTCTTATTATGTTTCTTAGCAAATGACTTAATAAATTTCTCTTCCTGTTTTTTTAGTCTTCCTGGATATGCATAAACAATAATATAGTCTTTCTCACTTATTTTGTTTTTACTCATTTCTAAACTATAATCACTAACAAGAACTGGATCAGAATTTATAAAAGGAGTAGTTCCAGTCAATTCTTTAACAATATTGTAACTATTTAAATCTCTAACAGAAATATTCTTAAATTTGTTTAATAATAATCCAATTTCTTGATCAATGTTGTATTGTTTTAATTCATTTAGTTTAGTATGACCAAAACTAGCTGCATAAGATATAACATCGATAGTTTCATAATTTTTACCAAATAATTCCTTGCTATATCCTACAGGAAATTCTTGCAAACAGTTAAAAACTTCATCACTTCCTATTACTAGTTTATCAATAGTTGGATTATAATTGTAGTTTGATACTCCCAAATATTTTAAATAATGATTATCATATTCATATTTAAATTTATTTAATGTTTTTTTCTTAATAATGAAATTAATAATATTTTTATTATTAATTATTTTGCTAATAATATTACTTTTATGTGGGTTTACGATTTGAATACCATAATTATAGTCAACAAATTGAACATTATAGCCTAATGATAAAAGAAGACTTTTTAAACCATATGCTTGCAAAAAAGAGCCATAATTAACAACTCTATGCATAGTCATAATTCCTATATTTTTCATATTATCATCTCCATTCATTTTTTCTTAACCCACTTTCTTATTATATATAACATTTTAATACCTCTTATTCCAAATAACGAAGAAGCGCAAAATACTTTTTGTTTAAATGACAAATTACTATCTTTAATTACAATTTTTCTATATTCTTTTATTATTTTATAAACGTTTTTTATTTCTTTTTCTGAAATAGGTATTTTGCCAATTATATTTAGAGCTTCGTAGAAATATCTATATATTGCAGCATTTTCTAATTCTGAATAATTTTTTTTCACGTATTCTAATTCTTCTTTAGCAAAAAATAATCTGTCAAGCTCTCTTTTGCTATATTTTGAGTTAACTATACTATTACTATTATTTTTATAATAATAGTAAACAATGCTATTAGAAAAAGCTATTTTATCTGAATTGGAAAATAATTTATATGTTGTTCCAAGATCTTCATATAGTTTTCCAATTGGAAACTTAATATCATTAAAAAGCTCTCTTTTATATATTTTCCCAGATGCACTATTTGTTATTCCTTTCATATAAAGCAATTTTTTCATAGAATCACTCTTCCCTAAAATATAAAATGAATCGTCATGAATCTCTTCAATTATTTCCCTAGTATAAACTTCTAAAATATTTCCACAAGCAATATCGCATTTATTATTGCTAATCATGTTGTATAAAAACTCTATAGAATTTTTTGGTATCCAATCATCACTATCTACAAAAATCAGATAATGACCTTTTGACATTTCTATGCCTTTATTTCTAGCATCAGATAAACCACCGTTTTTTTTATGTAATACTCTTATGTTATTATACTTCAATTGATAGGCATCACATATTTTAGGTGAACTATCATTTGATCCATCATCCACAAGAATAATTTCAATATTTTTATATGATTGTTCTATTAAGGAATCAACACATTTTTCAATATATTTTTCAACATTATAAACAGGAACAATAACAGAGACTAAATAATTATTCATTGAATCTCCTCCTATGCTTTCCTTTTTTTTCATATATAAAATGAAAAACAATTATAATATATATGTATGTTAATACTACTGGTGTTCTTGAAAAGTAATATTCAAATATAAAAAAAGGTAAAATTGATAAAGAATAAAAATACATTATTTTATATTTATCATCTTCATTTTTTTTATATTTTTTATAAATAAAAGCATATATTAAAGAAATGTAAACTGGATCAATTAATAATCCTAGAAGTCCAAAGTCCCTTAAGCATACATATGCAAAAGTAAGATTATTATTCATAGTAACACCATTACTTAATGTAAAATAGTGTTGTGCTATTAAATTTATATCTTCTATACCGGAAGTAATATTATTTGGTATTCCAACAAAAGATATAAATAGTTTGAAAATATCGACATATGGGCTAAGCATTGCTTTTCCATACAATAGATGAGAGCCATCCAATAAAGATAAATATGGATTAGTAGTATAAAAATCAAATAGATGAACACTACCAACAAAATATGAATATGAATTAAATAAAAGACCTTCATTTTTGCTTAATGATCTTTGGCTAGATACTAAAATAATAGAAATCAAAAAAGCAATCAAAACTGCAATTATTATTTTATTCTTTTTTAGAATAGTAATAACATTTCCTTTATATTTAATTATTAATGTAGAAAAGATAAAGACAACAAGTGTAAAAATCATCATTCGCCCACCAGTAATAAGCATTATTAAAAAATAACTAAATATATTAATTAAAAGGGATAATACAGCCTTTCTATCGTTAATAAAATGATAAATAGAAAAAAAGGTTAAAGTTGATATGATAGGAGATATGACATATACAATAAACATTCTGGTCGTTTGTGGATAATAATTTCCTTGCCAAGCCCATCTTAAAGCATTTAAGCCGGAAACAGAAAATATCTGATATCCTTTAATAGCTGTTGGAATAATTAAAATCATGCAAATAAGAGAACAGAATAGCAACTTAAAATCGTTTATTTTGTATTTAGATTTTTTTTCATCTCTATCGTGCTTATTCATAAACAATAATATACATATACTAGATAGTTCCAATGATAATAAACCAATGAATAAATAGATATAAGTTTTAAAACTGACATTTGGGAAACCAAAAAAATTAAAAAAGGAAAGAAAAATAACAATACTATATAAAATAATTAAAACAGTCAAATAATTATATATTGATTTAAATATTTTCTTATTTATTAATGAAGAGAAAATTATCAAAAATACAAACAATAAAAATATAATAAATTTATACATATTAATTACCTCCAAGTATGTTATCATATTCTTCAATTAATCTTTTTAAATAGCCATTATAATCATATTTTTTTAAAACTCTATCAATATCTTTTTTGCTAGGTACAATATTAAAGTCGATTAATTTATTCTTAAGATCCTCAATGCTCAATTCAAATGTATTACCTGTATTTAGATCAATTCTTGAAACATCACTAGCAGCACAACAATCACTAACTAATGAAGGTATTCCTATCTCTAAAGCTTCTAGATTTGTTAGTGGAGCACATTCATACCATCTACTAGGCATAACTAAGCATCGTGATTTTTTCATAAATTCTCTTACATCTTCACTATTTTTCCATCCCACAAAATTAATATTTGAATACTTGCTGGAAAGATTATCAAATTGCGGTCCATCACCAACAACTATACCAGGTAAATCAAGTTGAGTAATAGCTTCACAAAATAAGTCTACTCCTTTTTCTTTAGTTATTCTTCCAACATACAAATAGTTTTTGTTATTTAATATGTTAATAGTTTTATCATCATATCTTTGTATAGGATTATATACTTTATGAATTTTTGTTTTTGGATTAAGAGTTTCTTTCAATATCTTTTCACTAAAATCACTGATTGAAATAACATCAGTTAATTTATCATTTAATTTAACAATTTTGTTTTGAATAAATTGCCTTAAAATTCTGTATAACTTAAAAAAGTAATTTCTAGAATCACAATTACATTTAATACATTTCCATGATAAAGGTTTTAAATGACATATTTCATTTTTTTTGTAATTAAAATAACCACCATTAGGACATGCAGTAAAATAATCATGCATAGTTAAAACTACCTTGAAATTCATTTTGAAAGCAATATCAAATACACTACTAGATAATGCCTTTGTCCATCCATGAACATGTATTATTGTTTCATCATTATCCAATGTTTTTAATAATTCTTTAAATTTCTTTTTTGATTTAAAATTATATAATCCATTAAAAAAACCTTTAATTTTATTTTTTTCTTTTAATGCTTCTTTCTGATTAGAGCAGACTTGAATTACTTTTTCATTCAAATTTGATTTATCATCATGAACAGCTGAAAAAAAATACACATTTAGATCATATTTAGATTCTGCTAGAACATTAGCAGTTTGTATAGCTACCTTGGAAGCGCCTCCTTGAATATAATCAAAATCATTTACAACAACTATATTCTTAAGCATTATCTCTTCCCCGCTTTCATTCCAAATAGTCTTGCAGCCATATCAAATGGATACCTAAATAATAATAAAAATCTTTTTTCTTGAAATATCCTTTTTAAAATATATTTAGCTAGTCCTGCTCCACTACCTGTTGTTCCATATTGATCTAGGTAATTATTCTCTTTAAAAAATATACCTGTTAATTTATAACGATTATATATCTCTTTGAGTGTAAATTCATGAGAATGATACACAATACTATTAGGGCAATATTTAATTCTGTAACCATTCATTATTATTTTATATGCTATATACATATCTTCATTAGTTGGTAGATTTTTATTATCATACCCTTTTAATTCTTTAAATATTTTAGTATTAATTGCACTTGCAGCATCACTGAAGAAAAATGTTTTTAAACCTAACTTCTCTATATCTTTTTTAGACTTAATAAAGTCTTTTTCAGGATAATTAGCTTCTCTTGTATATTTTTCAATATTATTGAATTTAGATATTTGTCTAGAATATGTAGCTACTATATCTTTATCATCTATATCTTTAACAAGATTATGTAGCCATAAGTCATCTTCAATAACAACATCTTGTGTTATAAATACTACTACATCAGCATTACTATCAAGAGCTTCTTGCTCTCTAGTTAAACTATGCGAAAATTCTTCTTTTTTTATTTTTCTATAATTAATCTTGTTGTCTTTAAGATATTTTTCAGTAGTATCTTTTGATTCAGTTAATACAAATCTAAACTTATTAATAGTTACTTTTTTTTGCATTACTAATGACTTATATAATGAATCAATATATTTTTCTGCATTATATAAAGGACATATAATATCAACATTAATTGTCTTAGATCCTTTCATAATACTTGCCCCCTTATACAAAAAATACATCACAATATGGGATCATAATGTGATGTATTCTAGTATTATTATTTAACCCCTTTTATTCGTTTATTCTTTTTATTCCCTTTTTTATTTTGCACCATTTCTATCAAGAACACATTTAACTGTTCTTAAGATGCATTTTATATCTAATCTTAATGATCTATTGTTAACATAGTAATACTCAAGATTTAATCTATCTTCATAATCAAGAGCACTTCTACCATTGCATGCCCACCAACCAGTTATTCCTGGTTTAACTTTTTCATAAATATCATGATTACCATTATGAGCATCAAGTTCACCTTTAACTAAAGGTCTTGGCCCAATAAGTGACATATCATTAAGAAGTACATTTATGAATTGTGGTAATTCATCTAATGAAGTCTTTCTTAATAACTTACCTACTTCTGTAATTCTTGGATCATTATCTAATTTTTGATTAGCATCCCATTCTGCTTTGTACTTAGGATCTTTTAATAATTCTTCAAGTACTTCTCCAGCATTAGGAACCATACTTCTAAATTTATATATACCGATTAACTTACCATTTCTACCAATTCTTTGTTGTCTATAAAAGATTGATTTAAAGTCTCCAGTTAACATATATGCTATCTTAACAAATATTGTTACTGGAAGCATTAATATAATTCCTAGAATAGAAACTAATATATCAAATAATCTTTTAATAACTAAAAAAGTAAAATGTTTAAAACGTATAAAACTGTTAAGTTTCTCAGCATGATTTAAAGTACTAATATCTAACGTTTCATTCATACTATAACCTCACTAAGCATATTTCTATGCTCCCCCTAAATGCACGATATATTATACATATATTTAAGAAAAAGTCAACTAATAGTTGAACATTCGTACTAAATATATCTAAATTGCATACTAGATAATTATATCAAATAATATAAAAAAAGAAATGCTTTTTTGCATTTCTTTTTATTAATCATCTTCGTAATTGTCTTTAGTCATGTTAGTAAGTAGTTGTACTATTAATCCTACTACGAATAATAATCCTACAATTAACATTGGTTGTAATGTTATTTGTTTAAATACTACTGGTAATAGTGGTTGTATTAGTGTTGCACCAAGGTATGCTGTACAAACAATAATTATATACTTACTAAATCTTTGTGCTATAAATGCAAGTATTATTCCTACTATGATTCCAAGTATTACTCCAATTAGTGTAATACCAGTGAAACTAGTTACAAGTGAGAATCCTGCATATAATCCAATTAGATATTCAGATAAAACTGTTAAATCAAAACTGAATACTGCAAGTATTAATCCTCCTAGTATTTCACATAAGAATAACATCTTAGTATCATGGATTAATAATGGTCCAAATTGTTTAACTAATAAGTATCCAATTATAAACCATATAACACCCATTAAATACTTTCTAAATCTATATCCTCCAAAACATAGACATAGACCTATAATAAATTCTGCTATTAGTACAAGCCAGTTTAATCCTCCCATAGAAACCTCCCAATTTCATTTTATCACATTTTTAATTAAATGAATAAATAATTACATTTACCCCTTCATTAATTGCTTGCTATTATAACACAAACGTTCTATAAATGCAAATATTAATCTAATTCTCTATTTACTATATCTAGATTACTATCTCTATATATTTCATAGAAAGTAAAGAATTCTCTAGTTTTTTCATTCTTTATTCCTTTATACTTCTTTATCATATTTTTATTATACTTCTCTACTACAAATGCATAATTAGTAGTAAATGTATAATTTTCTACAGTTACTAAAGAAGTATAAACATAATAATTCTTAATATTTGTATTCATTGAAAGCGCTATATCATATACTTTATATTCTCTTTTAGAGAATTCACTCTTAAGAGTTATAAATCCTTCTTTAGGATGTACACTTGTTATTTGGAATACTCCTTCTACATAGCTATCTTTATATTCTTTAAACATATCATAATATGGATAGAATATAGTAACTTTATTCTTCATAAATAAATCGAAGTTACTATCTTCATCATCTATAGAATGATATAACACTATATTTTCTACTACATTAGTATCATCTTCATAGAAATATATACCATTCTTTTTAATAACATCGTTAAACTTAGTATGCATATTATTCTGATAAGCATAATACATAGCTTCACTTCTAATTATATTTGTCTTCTCTCTTATTTGTCTATATTCTACTACTCTAGGATCATATTTAATCTCATCGTATCTTTCTTCAAACTTATCTTTAGATAACTTCTCTAAATATTCTTTTCTTGTATATCCTTTTAGACATGCACTAGGCATATTATCCATAGCGTTATCTAACATATCAAGTAAGTTATCCATTTTCTTTTCTTTAATATTTTCTCTTATATAATTCTTAATCTCTTCTCTATCGTCATCAAGTACTGTACATATAGTTATTTGATTATATAATTTAGTAAAATCTCCATCATAAGATTCCATCTTAGTTAAGAATTCATTTATATTTTTATTTAAATCATAGAAGTTATTAAATTTAAGATATATTATTTCATCAAATGGTCTTAAATAATAATCTACTTTATCAAATGATTTAATTCCTTCATATAGAGTATCTATAAACATATTATAAGTTCTGTATATATAGTATTCTTTTTTCTTATAGTTAACTTTATTAATATAGAATTTAAAATATTTATTATTATTTATATGAGTTATAAATGCTTCTTTATCGAGTACTATATAATTCTTTAGTATTTCATATAGATCATCTTCTCTTAGCATTCCATATATACGTAATAGTCCTATTAATATGATATTAAGAGTTTCTTTATGTTCTTCTCTTTCTTTATCCATCTTATCGTATGCTTCTAATACTAATTTCTCTATATTATCTGCTATTACGATCTTTTTATTCTTTGGATCTGCTACAATTAAGAATTTTTGTATTAATGAAAAATGATTTCTATCTGAAAAGATTTGCTCTATATCTAGTTCCCTCTTAACTATTTTATATAGTAATCTAATTTCTCCATAAGTACATATACTAAGTAGTGAATTATAATCTGTATAGCAAGATAAACATTCTTTAACCATAGTCTCATTATTTATTTTTTTATAATCTTTAGGTTTATCTACCATTCTTATATAAGAATCATATAATACTTCTTTATCTAAATTTTTAAGTAAATCATATATCATGTATAACACCTCTAAGTATAATTATAACATAAAAAAAGAATGGTTTAACCATTCTTTTAGAATTCTAATTTTTCTACTTCTTCATCGTTAGGAACGATAACTGAAGGTTGAACAGGTGCTGCCTCTGGTGCAGGAGCTGGTGCTGCTTCTTCTGGAGCAGACTCTATAACTACTGCTGGTTGTTCAACAACTGGTTCAACTGCTTCTACTGGAGCTGGTGTAACTGGTGTTACTTGTGCTCCACCATAAGCTTCTCTTACTTCTTGAACTGGAACTGGTTGAGTATTTTCTAGTGGATTAGCTCCTCCATATGCTACTCTTTCAGGTTCTGGTTCAGAGATTGATACATCTAAACTAGCTCCACCGTAAGCTGTTGGTGCCTCAGGTGCTGCTGGTTCAACTACAGGAGTTTCTACTACTGGAGTTTCTACTACTGGAGTTTCAACAACAGGTGCTTCAACTACTGGTGTTTCTACTACTGGAGTTTCAACAACAGGTGTCTCAACAACTGGTGCTGCTTCTACAACTGGTTCAGCAGGTTCTCCAACTTCTTCACTAAAATTAATTGGTCCTTCAACAGGTTCAGTAGCTCCGATTTGAAGTGGTTCATTAGGATTAGGTCCTGTTTCTTCAACTGGTGCTGCTGGTTCAACTACTGGAGTTTCTACTACAGGTGTTTCAACAACTGGTGTCTCAACAACTGGTGTTTCTACTGGTGCAGGTGTAGCTGCAGGAGTTTCAACGGCAGGTGCTGGTGTTTCAACAGGTGCTGTAGGTTCTACAGTATCTGTAGCAGGTGCAGCTGCTGGTGTTTCAGCTGCTGGTGTTTCGCTAGGCTCAACATTCTTTTTCTTCTTATCTGTTAGTAATAATATTATTCCTACTATAAGTAATACGATACCAACGATCATCATAATACCTTCTGTAGAAGTAATAAAATCACCAAAATTAAAATTTAAAGTATTTATTATATCCATATACTATCCTTCTTCCCTATTTCTATTCTAATAAAAGTTTATCAAAATCTAGATAAATATGCAAGGCATATTTAAAAATTTTAAAGTAGTCTTTCTTTTACATTAAAAGAAAGAATTTTTTCTATTTCATCATAATTAAAATTATAATCTTGTGATGCGATAAATGTATATTTAATATAGAATCCATTTTTATACAAATATATATAATCTAAGTACTTATAATCTGTAATTGAATATTCTTGTTTAAGAACTTTTGTATCATTAACTTTATAATCTGAATTGATATCTATAAATGAATACTTTGATTTATAGTAATCTTCAATATCTTTATAAGTCATATATTTACCATTATCTAATGATATTTCTAGTTTATATTTATTACTTTTATGATTAAAAGTTAATTTCCAATCATAATTGTCTTCGTTTTTTTCTTGAATATAGTCACTGTTAGATATTGAAAGATCTATATACCCAAATTTTTCTTCTCCTTCTTCTATTTCTACTAGTTTTCCATTATTTTCTTTGTAGAAAAGAATTCTTTCAATTTTATAAATTGAAGCATCTACTTTTTGTTCTTCTTCATCTTTTTTATTATTTATTTTATTGTTATTAAATGTTAGATAAAAGCTAAATAATAACACAATTATACCAATTATAATAAGTATTATAGATAACTTACTTTTCATACTATCACCTATTCTACATTCTAACACATATTAAATTAATTTTCTATAAATTAAAAAAAATCTACACTTATTATGTGTAGATTTTCTTATTAACAACTTAATGTACAAGTTCCTTGAGCACACCTCTTACCTTTGCTATCACATGCATCACAGGTCCATAAATAACTAGTACTACATTGTCCTGCTTTATTTGTACATCTTATATAGTTATTATCAGTCCAGAATGTGAATGAATCACCTTCACTAAATCCATCTGCTGATCTTTTTTCTGCATCTGATCTAGTTCCATGGAAGTCACCAGAACATCTGAATATGAATGATTGTTCACAAGTCCATTTTGGGTTAGCACATGAACTATGACATGAACTTGAACTTGTGCTTCCAGTACTATCAGTAACTTGTCCATCAGGACAGTTAGTACATTTACTTGTACTTCCGTATGATACTGAAGGTGTAGAAGAATTATATGTATTCTTTGGACATTTTGTAGGGCTGCTATCATTAGCTGTCTTAATAAATTTACCTTTTGGAACCGTCATCTTGCATCCAGATACTGATGAGGCAGCTACATTGGCATCTCTATATCCTTCTGGGCATTGTTCCTGTTCACATTTATTAGGTTTCTTATAATAATTCTTACTTACATCTTCACATTTGCTTGTTTCTCCATACTTTAATGTATGTGCGTTTCTATATTGCGTATCACCACATTTTTTAGTTGTTGCGTCATTAGCTTTTTCTACATATTCACCGCATGGAACAGATTTTATACATTCTGTTTTACTACCTACTGGTTCTCCATCTTGATATCCTGTTGGGCAGCTTAAACATGATGTTCCAACATCATTGGTATATTGTCCTTTTCCACATTTAGTATAGATAGCATAAAGTGTTCTAGTATCTTCTTTCTGAACTACATATTCAGAAAGTGCTGTTGTAGCATTAGCATCTGTATTCCATCCAATCATCTTATATGCAGCTTTTCTTGATGTTGGTGTTAGATCTGCTTTCTCTGTTTCTCTTTTAATATCTTTAGTCTTTGTTGGAGTACTTCCTCCATTACCACTATATGTTATCTCACAATATTTACTTGTTTTAGTACATGTTGTTCCAGCAGAATTAGTTGTCGTAAGAGTCCAGTCACCATTTACTGTTACTGTCTTACTATCTGTCCATGTATCTAGTTTAGGATTAACAGCTACGTTATTTATTAAAACAGTACTATCATTTTTTCTAAAGTCTGCTTTAATTATTTGAGAAATCTTGTCTTCTCCTTTTAAAGAAGCATGACCAGTTATACTACAAGTTTGACTTGATACGTCCTGTTTAAATTCTATTTCACAAGTTATCCAGTTTCTTGCTTTATCTTCTACAAATCCGTACCACTTAACATTTTTAGTATCGTCATTTTGAACATGATTATTATTATTTAATTTAGAAGTAGTTATTACTGATCTCTTTAATCCACTTTTTGCACTATTGGCTCCAGGGAATGGCCCATCTCTATCAGTATCAATATTAGAAGCAAATTTTACTTCTACTTTTGTTGTATACCAGTCATCTGATCCTTTAGTTCCTGATAATTTTAATGAACATGATGGTTTAGTCTTATCGACTCTCATATTATAGTAATCTGTTTCTCCAGATATATTACCATGATTATCTATGTATCTAAATTTAACATTTTCATTCATTTCTTTAAGTTCTTCTACTACACAAGTATTATTAATATCTGATTCTATATTTGTACAATAATCTTCCCATCTATTATTCATGAATCTTTGATATCTTGCTACTTTAGTATCACTACCTGCTTGTGAAGAATTAAATTTCATAGTAAATGTAGTAAATAGTCTTTGTGCCCAATCATCAGTACTAGTAGGATCATATGGTATTTGTTCATCTATACTTGTATTTCCCTCGATTGTTTCGTTATGATATATTTCAGTTTGAGTAAAGCTTACTATAGGAGAAGCACTTTCAAAAACTACTACATGCCCTGTTTCTTCAGGTCCATTTTGGAATCTATATTTAACATCATATGTACCTACTACATTAGTATTAACTGTATCTAATGATATCGGATATATTGGTTCTGCTTCATCTTCTTCACTTGTCAATATTTGATCTATTGGATGAGCACAAGTAGGATCGTTAGAAGCACATCTAAATACACTTGGATATGCTACTACTTTTTCTTTAAGGTTTGCTTTACTTGTTCCTATATAAACATGTACTGTTTCTATTCTACCTAGCTTAGTCATTTTGAATCCATCTATCCAAGCATTTGAACAAGCAGTATTTCCTTCAGTTGTATCATAATCATCTTCACTACATTTCAAACATGTAGAGTATTCATATTTATCTTTACCTTTTCTAATAACTATTACGTAGCTACTTTTTAAATCACAACTTTTACCAGTGTAATCTTTTACATCATCTATGTACTTATTATCAACTAAGTCACTTAATTTAATAATTGATGCATCAAGTAAACTATGAGGTAAATATATTTTATTATCATTAAAAAATTCATTACCAGCATTCTTAACATTACTTTTTAAGCTAGTATAATAATCATCTCTAAATACATTAAGACTACCAGTAAATATTGGAACTGCAATAAGTATTATTAATCCTAAAATAATTACTACTGCAATCATCTCAATTAATGTAAAACCATTTCTATTTTTCATATTATCACCTAGTATAATTATAACATAAAAAAAAGATATTCAAATATATTATTTGAATATCTTCCATCCATTTTTACTATAATCAGGTTCTACTTTAAATTCCATCTTTTCTTTTAAAGTAGGATGTATAAAAGATAATTTATATGCATATAAACATATATCATCTTTAGTATATTTTCCATATCTAGAATCTCCATATAAAGGATGATTTCTACTAGAGAATTGCACTCTTATTTGATGATGTCTTCCAGTTACTAGTTCTACTTCTACTAAACTATAGTTATCTTTTTCTTTTAATACTTTATATTTTAGTATACTCTCCTTACCTTTATTCTTATCAGTAACTATAGTATTACCATCTTCTTTTTTAAGTAGATAATCTTTTAGAGTACCTTCTTTTTCTTTAAGTATTCCTTCTACAACACATAGATATGTCTTATTAAAGTCTCTATGATTTTTTATATCTTCAGATAATCTAGAAGCTGCTTTAGAGCTTTTTGCAAAGACCATTATTCCTCCAACAGGTCTATCAAGTCTATGAACAAGTCCTACATATACATTACCTGGTTTATTATATTTATCTTTAATATATTCTTTAACCATAGTAAGTAAATCTTTATCTTTAGTACTATCTCCTTGGGATAGTATATTAGCTTCTTTAACAACTACTATTACATGATTATCTTCATATAATATGTTTAACTTATTCTTCATTTTCATACCTAGATACTATTCCACAAGGTAGTACTAGATTATCTTTAGTACCTAATAGTCCTATCTCATCAGAATATATCTTTCCTTTAAATTTACTTCCTACAGTTACTTTAAGTATATTAGTAAATACTTCTTTAGATAAAGCAGTAGTATAAGTATTTATTATAAAGAATAACGGATTATCACTAAGTAGTTCAGTACATAATTTAACAAGATTAAATAAATCTTTTTCTATATCCCATACTTCTTTATTAGCTCCTCTTCCATAACTAGGAGGATCCATAATAATAGCATCGTACTTGTTTCCTCTTCTTATTTCTCTTTCTACAAACTTAACTACGTCATCTACTATATATCTAACATTTTCTCCTTGAAGATTATTTATATTAACATTTTCTTTAGCCCAGTCTGTCATTCCTTTAGATGAATCTACATGGCAGACAAATGCTCCAGCCTTAAGACATGCACAAGTAGCAGCTCCTGTATATGCAAATAGATTAAGTACTTTAATTTTTCTATTTGCTCTTTTTATTTTATCCATACAGAAGTCCCAGTTAACTGCTTGTTCAGGAAATAATCCAGTATGTTTAAATCCCATCTGTTTAATATTAAACTTCAAGTCTTTATAACTGATAGTCCAGTATGGTTCTACTTTTTTTAAGTTCTCCCATGCTCCTCCACCAGTACTACTTCTATGATATACAGCATCTATATTATTATATTTCTTAGAAAGATTACCACTTTCCCATATTATCTGTGGATCTGGTCTTAATAAAGTATATTTACCCCAGCGTTCTAACTTTTCTCCACGACTAGTTTCTATTAATTCATAATCTTTCCAATCCCTATTTATTAGCATATTAATCACCACGCTTAAATTTTAACATAAATATAGATTAAAATATACAAATAAAACTTATTTTTTGATATACTTATTAGCAAAGATGGTGATTAATATGGAACTAACTAGAAAACAATTAGAACTTCTAGATCGTGGTTATTCTAAAGAAGAATTAGAAGAGCTAGTAAGTTATACAGATGAGTATGTAGATAAAACAAGTGATATTATTGTAGAAAACATATCTACTGGTTGTACTAAGAGTGATAAACCTACTGCTATATTTATAGGTGGTCAACCAGGATGTGGTAAATCAACATCTTTAAGAACTATCAAAAGTAACTGGATAGATAATAATGTAATATGTATTATTGGACTTGATAATTATAGAACATATCATCCCAATTATAAAAAGATGGAACAAGTAATAAATGAAACTTGGAAAGATAAAGAAGATGATGATAATAAATCTCGTGGTAACGATATAGCAATTCTTACTGGAGAATTTGCTGGAGAAGTAACTGATGCAGTAATAAGAAAGTTATCTGATAACAATTATAATATTGCTATCGAATGGGGAATGAGATCTCCTCTAGTACCTCTTGAAATGATGGAGATGTTACATAATAAAGGATATCAAGTAATAGTTAAATTTATTATTGTAGATAAAGAAACTTCACGAGAAGCTTGTAAGATAAGAGATGATGTTATGAATAATCATAATATTATACTTAGAAGAATACCTACTAGTTTCCATGAGAATGCAGTTAATACTCTTCCAGCTTCTGCAGAACAAATATATATAGAGGGATATTTAAATAAAAAGATTATAGATGAGTTCTATTTAGTAGATAGAAATAGTAATATCTTATGGGATTCAAGTAGTGATAAAAAATTAATAGATACTTATAACTATTATTTAAATAATAAGACTGAACCTTATGTAAACGATCCTAAATATAGTGAACTATCATATATAGAAGAAACTAAGTATTATCAGTAATTGAATAATAACTAGTTTCATGATATAATTAATTTGTTCAAAAAAAGGAACACTCAATTATCGCATGTTGGGTGAAACCTTTATGTTCATTCCACCTAATTCATTGCTGAGTTAGGTGGTTCTTTTATTTTAATACTATATAAAGTAAATAAATTAAAAGGAGTATAATAATTACTAAAGATAGAATTAAAAAATCCTTCTTGTTCATTTCCTCGCCTCCCTTCTTTTTTGAAGGTTGGCTCCACCCAACTTATTGAATGTTCCGGTTATATATTATATTATACAAATGTTTGATTATCAATATCGAACATGAATAATTATAAGTAAAAAAGAGCAATATTAATTGCTCTTTTTATCCTCTTTAATCTTCTTTAAACACTTAGCTATCTCATTAGGACAACTAGTATTTTTAAATCCACATTTAATACCATCTAAAGAATCTATTACTTCATCGATATTTCTACCTTTTACTAAAGCTGCTATACCTTTTAAGTTACCATTACATCCATTAGTAACTGATAAACTTTCAATAGTATTATCATCATTAATAACAAAGTCCATCTTAGTAGAACAAACTCCTTCTGGTACAAAACTATATTCTTTCATATTATTCTCCTTTATATATCTTAATAAATTCTTTATATAACTTATCACATTTCTTCTTATCCATATCAGGTAAATCTTTAAGTACATAATCTATACCCAAAGAATCATACTTTCCTTTAGCCATAGAGTGATATGGTAAGAATTCTATCTTTTCGATATTATTAATCTTCTTAATATAGGTATTAAGACTATTAATATATTCTATATTATCATTATATCCTGGTATTATTACTTGTCTTATCCATACTTTTTTATTAAGTTTATTTAATACTTTAATAAACTCTTCTACATATTTAATATCCATACCAGTAAGTTTTTTATATTTATCTTTATCAGTATGTTTAATATCTAAAAGAATTAGATCTACATAGCTAAGTAGTTCTTCATAAGGAGGAATTCCTACTCCTGCTGTATCTAAGCATATATGTATATTATCTTTCTTTAATTCTTTAGATACTTCTATTACAAATTCTTTTTGAAGGAGTGCTTCTCCTCCAGAGAATGTTACTCCTCCATTTTTCTTAAAGTATGGTTCAAATCTTTTAATTTTTTTTACTAAGTCTTCTTTAGACATATTATCATCTAGCATATTCCACATCTCTGGATTATGACAATATTTGCATCTTAATTTACATCCATTTAGGAATACTGCACATCTTACTCCTGGCCCATCTAATAGAGCCATGCTTTCTATACTGTTTACGCTACCCATTACATTTTCTCATGGAATGTTCTTGATATAACTTCCATTTGTTGTTTCTTAGTTAATCTATTAAATCTTACTGCATATCCAGATACTCTTATTGTAAGTAGTGGATATTTTTCTGGGAAGTTCATAGCATCTACTAATGTTTCTCTATTTAGAACATTAACATTTAAGTGATGTGCCATTTGTACAAAGTAACCATCTAACATTTGAACTAAGTTATCTACTTGTTCTTTTTTAGTTTTACCTAAAGTATTAGGTACTACTGTAAATGTATTACTTATTCCATCTCTACAGCAGTTAGCATAATCAAGTTTAGCAACAGAGTTTAAGCTTGCTAGTGCCCCACTTGTATCTCTATTGTGCATTGGATTAGCTCCTGGTGCAAAAGGCTCTCCTGCTTTTCTTCCATCAGGAGTAGATCCAGTCTTTTGACCATATACTACATTAGATGTAATAGTAAGTACTGATAAAGTTACATGAGCATTTCTATATGGTTTATGTTTAGTAAGCTCTAAATGCATCTTCTCTAGTATTTCTTTTGCTATATCGTCTACTCTATCATCATCGTTTCCATACTTAGGGAAATTACCTTCTATTTCGAAATCTACTGCTATACCATTTTCATCTCTTATTGGTTTTACTTTAGCATACTTGATAGCAGATAAACTATCAGCTGCTACAGATAGCCCTGCAACACCATATGCCATCAATCTATTTACATTAGTATCATGTAGTGCCATCTGTCCTGCTTCATAAGCATATTTATCGTGCATATAGTGAATTATATTCATAGCATTAGAATATACTTCTGCTACTTTTTCTATCATTCTAAAATAGCTATCTTTAACTTTATCATAGTCAAGATATTCATCTTCCATAATATCGAAACCATCTATAACCTTTTCTTTCTTTACTTCATCTATTCCACCATTGATAGAATATAAAAGTGTTTTAGCAAGATTACATCTAGCTCCAAAGAACTGCATATCTTTTCCTTCTCTCATGGCACTTACACAACAAGCGATTGCATAATCATCGCCATATAAAGGTCTCATGATATCATCGTTTTCATACTGAATAGCATCAGTATTAATACTCATCTTAGCACAGTATCTTTTAAACTTCTCTGGTAAGTTCTGTGCCCATAGTATTGTCATATTAGGTTCTGGTGATGGATCTAGATTAGTTAAAGTATTTATAATACGATAACTAGTCTTATTAACCATACTTTCTCCATCTATATTAATTCCACCTATAGAACAAGTAACCCATGTTGGATCACCTGAGAATAACTCATCGTACTCAGGTGTTCTAAGATGTCTTGCTAGTCTTAATTTAATTACAAATTGATCTATTAATTCTTGTGCTTCTTCTTCTGTTAATGTTTTGTTCTTTAAATCTCTTTCAATATATATATCAAAGAATGCATCTACTCTTCCTAAACTCATAGCAGATCCATTATTCTCTTTGATAGCTGCTAAATATCCAAAATAAGTCCATTGTACTGCTTCTTTGGCATTCTTTGCAGGTTTAGATATATCGCATCCATAACTAAGTGCCATTGCTTTCATTTCTTTTAAAGCTTTAACCTGGTTTGCAACATCTTCTCTAAGCTGAATTAATTCATTAGTCATATCTCCTAATAGTTCAGTATTCCACTCTTTAGTTTTTTGTTCTATTAAATAATCGATTCCATATAAAGCTATTCTTCTATAGTCTCCAATTATTCTTCCTCTTCCATAAGCATCAGGAAGACCTGTTAACAAACCAACATGTCTTGCTTTTCTTATCTCAGGAGTATATGCATCAAACACACCTTGGTTATGACTCTTTCTAAAAGTATTAAAGTATTTATCTACTTCTGGATTTAATTTATATCCATAAGTTTCTAACTCTTCATAAACCATTCTTATTCCACCATAAGGGTTAACTATTCTCTTAAGTGGTTTATCAGTTTGAAGACCTACTATTACTTCATTCTTCTTATCGATATATCCTGGATCAAAAGCATTAATTCCACTCATATGATCTACATCTATATCAAGTACATGTTTTTTAAGTTCTTCTTTTAATAATTTTTCACACTTAGACCAAACTTTACTTGTCTTCTCACTTTTACCCTTTAAGAATTTTTCGTCTCCATTATAAGACTTCATATTCTTTTGAATAAAATCTCTTACATCTATTCTGTTAGTCCAAGACCCTTCATTAAAACCTACCCATTCATCCTTCATAATATTACCTCTCTCTCTACATTAAAAAATCAACTATTTGATTTTTAGTTGATCTCTGTTCATATAAGTCATAAACAATAAATATATCATTGGTAGAACGCCGTACTGATTAGCACTGAATAGCGTGACATATTCAGCTCCTCCAATAAATACAGCATCAAATAATAATAAATAATGTATTATGCTAGATACAACAGATACTAAAAAGAAAATAATTAATTCTATATATACTCTTCCTTTACTAGTAAAATGCATAACTGTTTTAGCAGTATAAAATGCATATAAAACCATACCAAATAGTTGAACAAATATAGTTAAATATAAACTAAAACTAGGTTCAATTCTCTTTGGCATCAAATTAGAAAAGACACAGTTAAAATTCAATACATTAGAACATATAGTATCTTTTTCTACTGCATTTGTCTGATATAGTAAAACAAATATTGTTCCTACTAAAACATAAAACAACGACACAAGCACATATGGTAAAATCGATTCAGCCTTTTTCTTTTTCTCATCACTTAAATAAAGTATAGTTGGAAATAATAGTCCAATGAAAAAGACAAATGCAAGTACGCATATGAATATTATTGTCACCATATTTTATCCTCCTCTTTTATCCAATTACATTAACAATTATATCATAGCAAAAATAAAAAAAGTGTGATAATTATCACAATTTTAACATTTTTTTAAAAGTGCTTATAATATAACGAAAAAAGAAAATGTAAACCATTTTCTACCTATAAAATAGACTTTAAATTAAGACTAGCTTTATATATATCATTTTTCTTTAAAGACTTATTATTTTCGTTTAAATAACTAATAGCATCTTTAAGAGAAATATTCTTCTTTACCATTATATCTATAAGCATAGCTTCTATAGATATATCTTCTGTAGTACTTTCTTCTTTATTATCATTCTTCTCTAAAATAATAACATATTCTCCTTTTTCTATATTAGGATCACTGTTAATAGTATTATATACTTCTTCTATAGGTCCATAGAATCCTCTTTCATGTATCTTAGTTAAATCACTTGCTATATAGATCATACTATCTTTAAATTCTTCACTTAACTTTTTAACAAGTTTAACTAATCTTTTAGGTGATTCATATATAATAAATGTTCTTATAGCAGAATTCTTAATTAAATCTAATTCTTCATTAAATTTAGCTGTATCTTGTGATAAGAATCCTAAAAAAGAATAATTAGATGTAGATAGTCCTGATACAGATAGTGCTGTTACAGTAGCACTGCATCCAGGAATACCTATTACTTCTATATGTCTATCTCTAGCAAGTTTTACTAAGTTATATCCTGGATCACTTATACATGGTGTTCCAGCATCACTAATTAAAGCTACATTCTTACCACTTATTAAATCATCTACTATCGATATGCTCTTACCTTTTTCATTAAATTTATGATAAGAGATTAATTTATTTTTAATATCGTAGTGATTAAGTAGCTTAATAGATTGTCTAGTATCTTCACATGCTATTAAGTCTACATTAGATAAAACATCTAATGCTCTTTTACTTATATCATTTAAATTACCTATAGGAGTTGCTACTACATATAAAGTACCACTCATACTATCACTTCCCTTTTTAAAAAAGAATCTTACTTATGTAAGATTCTCTTATTATAATACATAAACTCTTAACTAGCAAATGCTTGTATAAGTACAATTATAGTACTTATAACACCCATAGCCATAATTGCAATACTAAGTATAGTATATGTATCTATCTTAGATTTCTTCTTAGTAGGATGTTTTTTCTCTTCTTCAGCAAGATATTTACTATATTCTTCTTCTACTTCTTTATCTATTTCTTCTCTAGATATTCTTATTTCTTGGTCTTTTATATTTCTATCAAAAACTTTTTCATCTATAATATCATCTGCCATAATAGTACCTCACTACAAAATTGATATTAACTCACTTATTTTATAATAGTATTGTATCATAAAAAAAAATTCTAGAATACTTTTCTAGAATTTTTTTATATAAATTACTCTTCTTTTGCAAAGAATATTGAATAACTAGATATATCTTTTTCACCATTAGCCCACATTGGAAGGTCTACTATCCAGTTACCATTATCATAAGTAAGAATTGTTTGTCTATACCAGTTAGCTCCATCTTTTTTAGCTTGTACATCTACGACAAAACCATTGTTATCATCAGTTGATGCTAAAGTAGCAAATTCAACATTCCACTTTTCTTTTGGTTCTTTTTCATCTAAGTAGAATTGTATTATTTCTTTAGCTGTATCATCGTTTAACTCTTCTAAAGCTATTTTTCTTAAAGTTTTTTTAACTTCTTTTTGTTCTTTATTAGAGTCATTGTTAAATACTACTTTAGATAGTCCAAAACCTACTAATATGATACCTATTAAAGCAATTATAATTGCGATTATTTTTTTTATACTCATATTATAGTTCCTTCCTTCTATCCAGGATTAACTACACTTGTACATGTTGTTCCACTTAGACTATCGCCTGGATTACAATAGTACGATAATGTAGCAGTATAAGTACCTGTAATAGTACATGTTGTATAACTTAATGTTCCACCTCTAGGGCAAGAATATACAGTTGTTGTTGTTCCAGAGCAAGCACAAACGTCTGCTTTGTATGTATATCTATCCTTTGGACTAGAACAGTTGTATCCTGTTCCACTAGAATATGCATGTCCTTGCTTTCCTGCTCCACAGTCATGCCAGTAATATATAGAATTAGCTGGATATTTATTTATCTCACTACAAGCTACTTTTCCAGTATAACCGTTGTAAGCATTACAGGCAGGATTCTCACCTTTTTTACCAATATCTTTTCCTGATTGAATATTTCTTGTACTAAAGTGTCCGTGACATCCATCGTCTACCCAAGAGCATCCACCACTATATGTAAGTGTACCAGTGGCATTATATGTTTCTGTAGTTGTACATGTTGTTCCACTTAATGATCCACCATATGGACAAGTATATGTTGAAGAAGCAGTATATGTCTTAACACATGTTCCATTTGATTGTAATGTATATCCAGAAGGACAGTCAGGTGCACATACTGGTGCTCTAGTATTTTGTCCTGATGTATGATGGTAATTTGTGTTACAAGTTGTAGTATATTTACAAGTTCCTGCTGTTGATGCATCTAATGAACATGTTCCATTAGATACACTTGCACAGTTCTGACACCAATTTGCAGATACTGATATATCACCTGTTTGAGTTTTTCCTACTGAATGTGAGAATTTAGTTGAACTACCCCAAGTCCATCCATTAAACGTATAATTAGATAAAGTTGGAGATCCATTAATAGTTGTTCCTGTTCCATATGTATATGAACTTGGTACTCCACTAGAAGGTGCTGTACCACTATTATAGTTATATGAAATAGTATATGTCTTTGGTGAATATACTGCATATAAAGTCATATTGCCAGCTTTCGAATATGCTCCTTGATTAGTATTTAAATTATGAGTCTTAGATCCACCATCAGTAGTAGACCATCCTACTTGACTATTTCCAGTCTTAGAGAATATTGCTCCCTTAGTAGTCCAGTCTCTTTTAAATATAACTGTCTGAGTTTGATCATCACCAGTTCCACTACCTTTATTATAAGTTACTGTATAACTGTTAGGTATACTATTTGGAGTAGGAGTTTCAGGTCCTTCTATAGTATATCCTTCTGGAACACTTGTAGTATATTTACATGTTCCTGCTTTTGATGCATCTAATGAACATGTTGCTACTCCACTAGGTGCACAATTTTTACACCATTTAGCATATAATGTCTTATCTCCAGTATCAGTTTTACCTACACTCTTAGTAAATTCTGGACTAGATAAATTACTACTAAAACTCCATCCATTAAATGTATAATTACTTCTAGTTGGTTTTCCGCTTATTGTTGCACCTGTTCCATATGTATATGTACCAGGTACTCCACTAGAAGGTGCTGTACCACTATTATAGTTATATGAAATAGTATATGTCTTTGGTGTCCATTTAGCGTATAAGTTAACTGTTCCATTTGCAGTCGTTGTCAAATTCTTAACTTTTTGTTTATTTGTATAAACTCCTGTACCAGATGCTGATGTTGCCCATTTAGTAAAGTTACGTCCAATTAAATCGAATCCATTAGCTGTTAATTCACAATCAGTATCGTAAGTACATGTTTTATTAGCTGTAGATCCTGTAGCACTAGTATCATTTTTATTAAATACAATTGTATATTTATTAGCTATACATGATGGATTATAAGTACCATTACCACTTATTGTGTATCCTGCTGGACAGCTAGTAGTATATTTACATGTTCCAGCTGTTGTAACGCTAAGTGAACATGATGCATTTGAAGTACCTGGATTACAGTTATTACACCATTTAGCGGTAAGTGTTTGGTCACCATAAGTAGTCTTTCCTATAGTCTGTGTATATGATGTTTTAGAACCATATATCCATCCATTAAATGTATATCCACTTCTTGTAGCTGGTGCTCCACTTATAGTAGCACCTGTCGCATAAACATAACTTGTTGGAAGTGTTGATGGCATTGGACTAGGTGCTGATCCACCACTATAATCATATATAATTTTAAATGTCTTTGGTGACCAACGAGCATATAATGTTTTATTTTCAGTTAAACTGAACTTTCCACCTGATATGTATCCACTTACTGAAGTACTTTGAAGTGACTTACTTGAATTATAAATCATCGATCCATTACTTGCTCCTGTATACCATCCATTAAAATTATGAGTCGAACTATCTGTACCAGGTACAGTAGCTGCTGTCGAATTTAAATCTCCAGTAAATAAACTTGATTGACCACTTCTCGTATATAGTGGTGTTGTTCCAGATACCGATGGATTAATTACTGCAGTACCACCATTAGCATCAAATGTAATAGTAGCATTCTTATATCTTACTAAAGTATCACTATTCTTATCAGATGTAATAGTACTAGAAGTATGTGTACTTGATGCAGCATATACTCTACAAGAATAATATCTAGATCCAAAGAAAGCATCTTTAGCTACAACATAAGTTTTTGAACTTGTTGCACTAGTCCAGTTTCCTGGAGTACCTCCATCAGTTGAACTGTATCCAAATGAATAATATTTAGTAGTTACACTATCGAAACTAGTATTTTCTATACAAGTAAGTGTTATTGTACCAGAATTATAAATCTTAGTATTTCCACCAGATATTGTTGGAGTTCCAGGATTATTAATTGTCCATATGGCATATAAAGTAACATTAGAAGAACTAATATTTAATGAAGTTAACTTAGAAGTTGCATTATTAGTTTTTGCCCATCCAACAAATGTATATCCTGTTCTAGTACATGTAGGAGATAAATCTACTGGAGTAGTATCTCTTACAACTGCTGATGATTTAGTTGGATTAGTTCCACCATTACAATTATATGTAACATCATAATATGTATAACTCTTAACATCTGAGATATTACCAGCTACGTCTTTAGCATATAAATAATATGTTCCAGATGTAGATATAGTTGGTGTTACAGTAAGTGAAGTAGTTTCACTTACAGGTTCATAATTACCATTTTTGTCGTTAGTCTTACTATATCTATATTTATTTATTTTTGAAACTCCATAATCAGTGTTTCCTGAATCAGTACATGTAATCTTAGAGTTTTCAGATACACTACATACTGGTTTAATCTTATCTATATTAGTAACTTCTATATGAGCATTAGCAAGTACTCCTGCTTCACTCTTAACATTAAAGTAATATGTTCCATTAGTTTCTACTGTATGAGTCTTAGTTATTTGACTCTTTGTCAAAGAAATAGGTGTCCATCCATCTTGGAAATAAGTAAGTGGAGATCCTTTAGTAAATCCAAACTCAATTATTCCAGCATTTGCATCTGTCGATTTACCTGTTAAAACAACATTACCATTAGTCCAAGTTGTTGGTGATTGTGTTAAACCATTATTCTTATCTATACTTGGTTTAACTTTAATAAATCTTACTTGGAATGATTTAGCATCAGAGTACATTGGTACATCATTTGCTGTTTTAGCATTATTGCTATGATTATCTTCATAAGATTTAAAATAATCTGATTGATAATTATTTCCGTTATTAAATGAGAATTTAGTAGTCTTAACTTTTTCTCTTTTTGGATCTGGATGTAAGTTAACAGTTATTGGAAGAGAAGTTGCTATTCCATTATCTGTTTGTTGAATTTCAATTCTATCTATATTGTATTCTTTGTTTGTAGTAGCACCAAACTTAAATTCAAAAGTATTATATGAACCTTTTGCAATAGTAAATTCAATTCTCTTTCCACTGTTGTATACATTCGGTTTAATTTCACTACCATTATCTACTTTTAATCTAAAATCTTGTGGGTTATAAGATGTTGTATTAGTAGTTATTACTACTCTAGTAACATTCTTAAATTTAGAAAGTGATGTAAATGTAAGTTTTGGATTAGTACTAGAAGTCTTAACTTTATTATCTGATTGTACAGTAAGACCACTCATAGTATATCTTTCTTTTAGTGGGAATATTCTATAACCATAATAGATATCGAAAGCAGGTCTTTGAATACCTAATCTTAAGTTCTTAGAACATGTTCCTTCATTACCAGCATTGTCTTTAACATATCCAAATACTGTAACTACTCCATTTATATCAGTTAAATCTACTAATTCTTTTCTATTGTAATCAGGATGATCTGCACTTGTTCCAATTCCATAAGTATACATTCCACTTTCTGCATCTTTTCTACTTCCTGAAACAAATCTAACTTTAATAGGTCCTGAATACCAACCATTTGCTTCTTCAGTAGAGTCTATTACTTCAAGTTCACAAGTAGGTGCAGTTTTATCTACTTTAACAGAAACATTACATTCTGTTGAGTTACCTGCTCTATCTGTTATTTCAATCTTTCCATCTGTAGCAGTGTTAGTAAATGTTCTAGTAAATCTACTTCTTAAACATCCACTACCAGTATCAGTACATCCAACAGATATAACACGTGCTTGATTAGTCCACTCACTGGATGTTCCTTCTACTGCTCCACATGTAGGAGGTGCTGTATCACCACTTGTATCTATAGCAGCACAATTCTCTCCTTCAGTAACATAATTACCACAATATAGACATGCTGCATAACTATAATTCGAATTACCAGTATTTGTAATTCTTACATAACTTAAATTCTCATTACAGTACCCGTCACCTTTTGGATTTTGAAGTCTTTGTGAAAAACTTTTATCAATTAATTCGCTTAAATATACATCTGATGATTCTCCCTCTCTTGGAAGATAACAACCTTCTGCTCCATTGATACATTCTACTGTTAAACTCTTAGCAGCTTCTTTCATAGTAGCTTCATGAGCGATATAAGTAGTTTCTCTAGTATCAGAAATATAATTAGATACTATAGGTACTGTTATAAGCGCCAAAATACCAATAATTATAATTACAGCCAAGAGTTCAATCAATGTAAATCCTTTATTATTTTTCATCCTATCACCTATTCTAGTAAGTATTATATCATAAAAAAAAAGTGTGTGATACACTTTCTTTAAATATTATTCTAATTCAAAGGCTCCAGTATATAGTTTGTAATACTCACCCTTTTTCTCTATTAATTCTTCATGGTTACCTCTTTCGATAATCTTACCATGTTCCATAACCATTATTGCTTTAGCATTTCTAACAGTAGAAAGTCTATGTGCTATTACGAAAACTGTTCTTCCTTCCATAAGCTTATCCATACCATCTTGAACAATCTTTTCTGTTCTTGTATCTATCGATGAAGTTGCTTCATCAAGAATCATAACTGGTGGATTATTAATAGCTACTCTTGCTATTGAAAGAAGCTGTTTCTGTCCTTGTGATAACTCCTGTGCATTACCTGTAAGCATAGTATCGTATCCTTTAGGTAGGTTCATAATGAAGTCATGTGCATTAGCAAGCTTACAAGCTTTAACTACATCTTCATGTGTTGCTTCAAAGTTTCCATATTTAATATTTTCTTCAATAGTACCAGTAAATAAGAATACATCTTGTAGTACTACTCCTAAACTTCTTCTTAAATCATTTTTCTTGATCTTATTAATATTTATTCCATCGTATCTAATCTTACCATCTTCTATATCATAGAATCTATTAATAAGATTTGTAATAGTAGTCTTACCAGCACCTGTAGCACCTACGAGTGCTATTTTTTGCCCTGGTTTAGCCCACATACTTATATCGTATAATACTTGTTTATTTTTAACATAAGAGAAGTCTACTCCATGTAATTCTATATTACCTTTAAGTGGTTCATATGTAAGTGTTCCATCGTGATGAGGATGTTTCCATGCCCATATACCACCTTTTTTAACTTCTTTATATTCACCATTTTTCTCTTCTACTTTAACAAGTGTAACATATCCATTATCTACTTCTTTTTCTTCATCCATCATCTCAAATATACGAGATGCTCCAGCAAGAGCCATTACTACAGAGTTAATTTGATTCATTACTTGGTTAATAGGTTGTTGGAAACTTCTAGTTAGATGAAGGAATGATACGATAGTACCAATAGTTATTATAGATCCACCTGTATGAGTAAGTATTACTCCTAATACTGCAACAAGTACGTATTCAAGATATCCAAGATTACCTGCTATTGGCATAGTAATATTACCATACTTGTTGGCATCGTAAGAGTCCTTTCTATACTCTTCATTTAATTTATCAAAGTCTTCGCAAGACTTCTTTTCATAAGTAAATACTTTAACTACTTTTTCGCCATTAAGCATCTCTTCTACATAACCATTAACTTTACCTAAACTCTTTTGTCCTTTCATAAAGTGCTTAGCACTATTTCTAGCTAAAGTTCTAGTAACAAATATAGTTATTGTAGAAAATGCTAATACAAATAAAGTTAAGAATATATTTAAGTAAATCATAGATGCTATTACAGCTAGTATTGTCATAATACTAGATATCATAGTAGGAATACCTCTTCCTATCATCTCTCTTAAAGTATCAGTATCATTAGTATATCTACTCATAATATCTCCATGAGTATGAGTATCAAAATATCTTATAGGTAGATATTGCATCTTAGTAAACATATCATCTCTTATATCTCTTAATACTCCTTGAGCTACTATAGTCATTAGTACATTATAAGTATAAGTAGATATAATACCAAATACATATATACCTACCATTATTCCAATAGATTTTAAAAGTGGTGTATAATCAGTAAGATTATTTTCTATCATAGGAAGTATATTATCATCTATTAATGTCTGTAAGAATAGTGATCCTATAACACCTGCTATAGAAGATATAATTATACAGAAGAAGACGAATAATAATTTAACTCTATTCTTTTTATTTATATAAGAAAGTATTCTTTTAAAAGTTCCTTTCTTAATTTCCATTTTAGGTTTCTTATTATCCATTGTTATCACTTCCCTTAACTTGAGAAAGATATACTTCTTTATATATAGCATTATTTTTTAATAATTCTTTATGTGTACCTATTCCACTTATCTTTCCATTATCTAAAACGATTATCTTATCAGCTGATTCTACACTTGATATTCTCTGTGCAATAATTATTTTAGTAGTATTAGGTATCTCTTCTTTAAATGCATCTTGAATAAGTTTATCTGTTCTAGTATCTACTGCACTAGTAGAATCATCTAGTATTAATATTTTAGGCTTTTTAAGAAGTGCTCTTGCTATACAAAGTCTTTGTTTTTGTCCACCAGATACGTTAGTTCCGCCTTCTTCTATCTTGGTGTTGTATCCATCTTCAAGTTCATTAATAAAGCTATCTGCTTGAGCAAGTTTACATACTCTTACTATATCTTCAAATGAAGCATTAAGGTCTCCCCAGCGAATATTATCGATAACAGTACCACTAAATAATACATTCTTTTGTAGTACACAAGATACATCATCTCTAAGTATTTTTAAATCATAGTCTTTAACATTATTTCCACCTACATAAAGTTCTCCTTCAGTAACATCATATAGTCTTGGAATTAGATTAACTAAACTAGATTTACCACTACCAGTACCTCCAATAATACCTATAGTCTCTCCACTTTTTATTTCTAAATTAATATTTTTTAATACTTCTTTATTTTTATCTTTAATATAACTAAATGATACATTATCAAATTTGATACTTCCATCAGGAACTCTAGTAATTGGATTTTTAGGATTATTTATATCAGGTACTTCATCAAGTACTTCTATTATTCTTTGTGCACTTGCTCTAGATATGATAATCATAATAAATACAAAAGATAACATCATTAAGCTACCAAGTATTTGAATTGTATAAGTAAATAATGTCATAAGGTTCCCAGTAGTAAGTGCTGTTGCATTAGACTCTACTATTATATGTGCTCCAAACCATGATATTAATAATATTGATAAATAACCACAAAATTGCATTACTGGACTATTAAGTGCTAATATTTTTTCACCTTTAACAAATAAATCATGTATTTTACTAGATACTTTTTTAAATTTAATTTCTTCTTCATCTTCCAAAGTAAATGATTTAACTACTCTTACTGCACTTACATTTTCTTCTACTACGTTGTTAAGATCATCATATGTTTCAAATACTTTCTTCATAGTAGGATGTGCTTTAGTACCTATAAGTATTAATCCTACAGCTAGTATAGGAATAATAAGTAAATATACTAGTGATAACTCAGGACTAATTAAATATGCTGCTACTACACTAGATATTAACATTAAAGGTGCTCTTACAGCTATTCTTATAGCCATTTGAAAAGCAAATTGTATATTAGATACATCTGTAGTTATTCTAGTAATTAAACTACTTGTAGAAAACTTATCTATATTATAAAAAGAAAAATCTTGTACTTTATAATACAAATCATGTCTTAAATTACTAGCAAATCCAGTAGCTGCTTTAGCTCCATTTATACCAGATAATATTCCACATACTAGTGATATTATCGAACATAGTATTAGAGAAAGTCCAGTTGTATATACAGCAGTCATATCTCCTTTAGCTAGTCCTTCATCTATAATTCTACTCATAAGAAGTGGAATAAGAACTTCAAGTATTACTTCAAATGTTACAAACGTAGGAGTTAGTATAGTTGGTTTCATATAGTTTCTTATACTTCTTGCTAATTTTCTAATCATATCAATCACCTATAGAAGATTTTATCAAATTTATATAAAAAAATACATCTTTTTTAGATGTATTTTTTATTATTATTGCAAGCTGAAATTCTTAACTCCATGTTCTCTTTGATATGTATATGTGCTTCCATCTTCACAGTTTATTCGAAGCCAGTGTAACCATGGAACATTTGCATTATATTCGGTATTTTCATTAGTTCTATCTCTTAAGCAGCCATTAACTGTTGCCTTAGCTGATGTTACTGGTACAGCATAAGATGTTGTTCTTGCTCCAATACCACCATCCCACGGATATGTTTCACCGTTATACCATCCACATACATTCATGACACTTATTAGCTGGTTAGCATTGTGTCCATCATCTTTGATATCTCCAAGCATTATCTTACAATTAGGCTCTCCCCATACAGCATACAAGCTTAAATTTGAACTTATTGGATTTTGCCTAGTATTTAAGTTATAAGTAACTCCACCATAACTTAGTGTACTCCATCCTTTAAGAATATAGTTAGATCTACTAAATATCTTACCTTTAGTATACCAGTATTCTCCTGTAGTTACAGTATCATAACTACTACTACTAGTACCATTATTAGCATAATATGTTACCGTATACGTATTTGGTGTACATGTTGGATTATAAGTACCATTACCATTTATAGTATATCCACTAGGACAACTTGTCGTATAAGAACATGTTCCTGCTGATGATGCATTAAGTGTACAACTAGCATTTGATCCTGGGCTACAATCTCTACACCATTTTGCATATAATGTCTGATTTCCAGTTTCTGTAGCTCCTATATACTTAGTAAATGCTGGACTATATAAGCTACTAGAGAAACTCCATCCATTAAACGTATAGTTGTATCTTGTTGGTCTTCCATTTATAGTAGCTCCATATCCATATGTATATGTACTAGGTACTCCACTTGATGGTGCTGATCCACCATTATATTCATAATAAATATTATATGTAGCTGGTTCATATACTGCATATAATGTTAAATTACCAACATTATTATATGCACCTTGACTAGTATTAAGACTATGTGTTCTACCTCCACCATTTGAAGTAGACCATCCAATTTGATTATGTCCTGTCTTTGTAAATATTGCTCCTTTAGTAGTCCAGTTTGAACCAAATGTAACTGACTGTGTTTGATTAGTTCCACTTCCACTACCTTTATTATAAGTTACTGTATACGTATTTGGTGTACATGTTGGATTATAAGTACCATTACCACTTATAGTATATCCACTTGAACAACTTGTCGTATAAGAACATGTTCCTGCTGTTGATGCATTAAGTGTACAACTAGCATGTGTTCCTGCGTTACAATTTCTACACCATTTAGCATATAAAGTCTTATTACCAGTTTCACTAGTTCCAATTGACTTACTAAATGCTGCACTAGATAAATTGCTATTAAAGCTCCATCCATTAAATGTATAATTACTTCTTGTTGGTTTTCCATTTATAGTAGCACCTATTCCATATGTATATGTACTAGGTACTCCACTTGATGGTGCTGATCCACTATTATATTCATAATAAATATTATAAGTAGCTACTTCATATACTGCATATAATGTTAAATTACCAACTCTCTTATATGCACCTTGATTAGTATTAAGATTATGTGTTTTACTTCCACCATTTGTAGTAGACCATCCAACATGATTATGACCAACCTTTGTAAATATTGCTCCTTTTGTTGTCCAAGCTGAATCAAATGTTACTGACTGAGTTTGTTCAGCTCCAGTTCCACTACCTTTATTATAAGTTACTATATATGTATTAGCTGTACATTTTGGATTGTAAGTACCATTATCACTTATAGTATATCCTTCATCACAACTTGTAGTATATTTACAAGTTCCTGCTGTTGAAGCATTTAAAGAACATAATCCATGTGATACTGAAGCACAATTTTGACACCATTTAGCATAATATTTCTTATTTCCGATCTCATCAGTTCCTATAGTCTTAGTAAATGCTGGTGAACTAAGTGATGAGTTATCACTCCATCCATTAAATGTATAATTACTTCTTGTTGGTTTTCCATTTATAGTAGCACCTACTCCATAAGTATATCTATTAGGAACTCCACTTGATGGTGCTGTTCCACTATTATATTCATAAGAAATATCATATGTATTAACTGTCCATCTAGCTTTAAGAGTTATATTTTTTGATATATTATGAGATGTTATAGCACTTCCATCTAAACTCCATCCATTAAATGTATATCCTCTTCTATCACATGTTGGTGTTAAATCTACTTTTTCTCCTGATCTAACTATATCACTTGTTTTAGTACAAGATGATCCTCCATTTTTATCATATGTAACACTATAATATACATATGATTTTTTATCTGATATATTACCTGCTCTATCTTTTGCATACAAATTCCATGTACCAGTAGCATTAACCGTTGCAGTTACATTTAAGTTATCTGTTGCTGTAACGCTCTTACATGTACTACTTGTAGTTGCATCTTTTCCATATATATAACATCCTATAGAACTTACTGCATAATCAGTACTTCCACTATCAGTACATTTTATTGTACTATTTCCTGTAACATTACATTCTGGTTTTATTTTATCGATATTATCTACAACTATTGCTTTGTTAGATAAGTTTCCTGCTTCATCTTTTAAATTAAAATAATATGTACCTATAGTTCCTACTGTATAAGTCTTACTTATTTGATTCTTAGTTAATGATATTGTATTCCAATATGAACTATCATATGGAATAGTTTGAGACTTTCTAAATCCATAAGCTACTATTCCACTAGCACTATCTTGTCCTGTACCAGTAAGTGTTACATCTTGGTTAGTCCAGCTATCAGGGCTCTTAGTAACATCTATTGTAGGTCCACTCTTATCACCATTTAGTATCTTATAATTCTTTTTATCAGAATACATTGGTATATCATTTTTTGTTTGTGATATTCCATTTACTTCTCCATTTGTAACTACAAACGATTTATAATAATCATTTTGGAAATGAGTTCCATTATCAAATGAGAATCCTGTAGTTTTTACTTTTTCTCTTGATAATACTGGGTGCAAATTAACTGTTACTTCTTTATTAGTAGGTAAATTATTTTTAGTTTGCTGTATTTCTATTCTATTAATAGTTTCAGTTATATTACTCTTATCACCCATCTTAAATACATATGTGTTATAAGTTCCAGGTGTTATATCATATTCTAAACGTCTATTGCCATTCATAGCTCTTGGTTTTACAGTAGCTCCACCAACTGTCAATGTATATGTATATGGATTTGTTATAGCATTTTCAGTAGTTATTATTACCCTATTTGCATTAGAATACTTACTCATATCACTAAATGTAATAGTAGGATTTGTACTTGTAGTTTTTATTACATTATTTGTTACAGTAATATTACTTGCAGTATAATCTTCTTTTAATGGGAATATCTGATATCCATAATAGATATCGAAGTCTGGTCTTTGAACTCCTGTTCTTAAATTAACTGAACAAGTTCCCTCGTTTCCTGCATTATCTTTAACATATCCAAATACTGTTACTACTCCGTTTATATTAGTTAAATCGATTGACTCTTTTCTATCATAGTTAGGATTTTCCATACTTGTTCCAATTCCCCAAGTATTTATTCCACTTTCACTATCTTTTCTACTTCCACTTTTAAATCTCACCTTAACAGGACCTGATACCCATCCATTAATTTCAGTTGTTGCTCCTTCAACTTCAAGTTCGCATGTTGGTGCATTAGTATCTACTCTAACATTTACTGGACACTTTTTTGCATTTCCTGCTCTATCCGATATTAATATTTCTCCAGTTACTGTAGTAGTTTTAAATGTTTTAGAAAATTTACTTCTAGTGCAGCCACTTCCAGAGTCTGTACACCCTACTGATATTGTTCTAGGCTTGTTAGTCCATTCGCTTGATTCCCCTTCAACTGTTCCACATGTTGGTGTTGTTTTATCACCATTTGCTTCAATAGGAGCACAAACTTCATCAGTTACATAGTTTCCACAATAAAGACATACAGAATATTCATAGTCATTTGCCGATACTTTTGTTATTGTTACATAACTTAAATTCTCGTTACAATAACCATTTCCTTGTGGATTTTGAAGTCTCTGTGAAAAATTTTTATCAATTAATTCGTTCAAATAAATATCTGCACTATTACCTTCTTTTGGTAAATCGCATATTTCGTTTCCGTTAACACACTCCACAGTCAAACTTCTTGCTGCTTCTTTCATAGTAGCCTCATGGGCTTTATAAGTTTTATCTCTACTATCATTAATGTAATTTGAAACTATAGGTACAGTAATAACTGCTAATATTCCTAATATTACAATTACTGCCAGTAGCTCTATTAAAGTAAAACCTTCTCTATCTCTCATAGTATCACCTATTATTAATTATATACAAAAAAAAACATATTTTAAATATGTTTTTTTATTTAATTATAATACTTATCTAATCAAGTAAATAACTAGAATCATAACTAGAACAGCTATCGCTACAACCTTCACCACTTGTGCACACTCCCTTGTCATCAAATGAATATTTTTTTCCATCAATCACAAAGTCAGTTGCATTAATAACAGCTCTTCCACTTAATTCCCCTGATGGATAATCTCTTATTATATCTGGATTATCATTTCCTGTACCGATACCATTCCATAAATAATACCATTTATTGTCCTCACAAACCCATCCTTTTCTAAGAATCTTAGTCTTTTTACTGACATAGAACCATCCTTCATTATCAATTGCCCCATCACAAACTCCATTACCATCAGAATCAGTTGTAACTTGGTTTGTATATATATCACCATGAACCCATAACCATCCTACTTCTTGCGTATCCTGTTCATTAAGATATTCCCATTTTTGTCCTTGTATTTTATCAATTGTACCAAATACATCATCGTTTGGATTTGTTAAACGCCAACCTGGACATCTTGTACAAGAAGCCTTATTAGTTCCATTATTAGATAACCTATAGCCAGGCTTACAACTTGTTGTGTAAACACACTTTGATCCATTCCAAGAAACTGTACATGTTCCTTTGCTTCCCAAATCAGGACAACTTGGACAGCATACTGGAGAGTTTGTTCCAGCACCAGATACTAGAGTATATCCAGTATTACATGAGGTAGTATACTTACAAGTATTATCAGAGTTAACTCCTACAGAACATGATCCATTGGATACTGTAGTACAGTTTGTACAACATGTTGGATTATCTGTATTTTGACCAGCTACCATAGCTGTTCCAACTGGACATTGTGCTTTTTCCTGCCAATCAGCATATAATACAATATCACTGGTATTTAAAAACTTATATTCTTGAGATAAATTATATTCTTTAATTGCAGATCTCGTAGAAGGAGATCCATGATCAAATACTACTTTTATTTTTTTTGCATCAAATGTTTCTTTTATATAAGTTGAATTACAAAATTTATCCTCACATGTTCTTTTGCATTCATATTCATTACTTACTAATTGCGAGGAAGTTTTACATGTTCTTCTAGGCTTACAAGTACAAGATGACGTAAAAATACCGATAGAACAGTTTGCAGCACTTTCACAGAATGATGTACACTGAGACTGATTTGGAACGTTATTAAGCTCATTTTTTCTACATTGACCGCCTCCATTAACAGGAATTCCTGAACATTTGCATGTAGAATTAAATATTGCTGAATAATCACCACCACATCTAGAACGGCATTGTTCTTCCGATCCAACATTATCAAAGTGTTGATCATCTATATTTCCACTACAATAACAAGATCCTATTGTTGAATCATTTACACGAGATTCAAGCCATCTAACATATCGCTTATAATCATCACTAGCAATAAACTCTTTAATTTTATTATCACTGCTGCAAAAACTATTTGCTTCTGCACGAGAATATTCTTTATCTACTTTAGTACTATAGAATACATTATAATACATATTAGAATCATTACCATAAGAAACTCTATACATACAATCAACATAATAATATGTGTTCAATTTTTGATACCATCCAATTAAATTATAATTAGTTCTGCTATATACTTTACCTTCTGTTTTAAATTTGCTATTATATTTCACTTTTTTGGTTATATCATTACCAGTTCCACCATTAGCATTATAAGTAATTTTATATTCGATGTCTGACCAATGTGCATATAAATTTAAATCCTTATCACCATTGAATGCCCCTTGATCTTTATCTAATGAATGTGTAACTTTTCCATTTGCAGTAGTTGACCATCCGTCTAATTTAGAACCTACTTTTGTAAATATTTCTTTTTCAGTAGACCAATTAGCTCCAATAGCTACAACTTGAGTTTTAACACTACCATTTCCACCATTAGGATAATAATAAACAGTAAATTGTCTAGCTTTCCAGTTAGCTTTCAATGTAATATTATTACTGATTTTATGTGAGGTAATAGCTTTATCATCGAGTTTCCATCCGATAAACGTATATCCTGTTCTAGAACATGTAGGAGATAGATCTACATTTTCTCCTGATCTAACTATGTCACTTGTTTTAGTACAAGATGTTCCACCATTTTTATCATATGTAACACTATAATATGCATATGATTTTTTATCTGATATATTACCTGCTCTATCTTTTGCATACAAATTCCATGTACCAGTAGCATTAACTGTTGCTGCTACATTTAAACTATTTGTAGCTGTAATGCTCTTACATGTACTACTTGTAGTTGCATCTTTTCCATAGATATAACATCCTATAGAACTTGCTGCATAATCAGAACTTCCACTATCAGTACATTTTATTGTACTATTTCCTGTAACATTACATTCTGGTTTTAGCTTGTCTATATTATCTACAACTATTGCTTTGTTAGATAAGTTTCCTGCTTCATCTTTTAAATTGAAATAATATGTACCATTAGTTGAAACTTGATAAGTTTTTGTAATTTCACCTTTATTTAAAGTAATTGGACTCCATGAAGTACTTACATATGGAAGAGCAGATGCTTTGTTAAATCCATATGCTATTATTCCACTAGCGCTATCTTGTCCTTTTCCAGTAAGTGTTACATTTTGATTAGTCCAGCTATCAGGACTTCTAGTAACATTTATTGTAGGTCCCGCCTTATCTCCAGCTGTTATTTTGTAATTCTTTTTATCAGAATACATTGGTATATCATTTTTTGTTTGTGATGTTCCACTTACTTCTCCATTTGTAACTACAAATGGTTTATAATAATTAGATTGATAATTCTTTCCATCATCAAATGAGAATCCTGTAGTTTTTACTTTTTCTCTTGATAGTACAGGATGCAAGTTAACATTTACTTCTTTATTAGTAGGCAAATTATTTTTAGTTTGTTGTATTTCTATTCTACTAATTGTATTAGTTATATTACTCTTATCACCCATTTTAAATATATATGTACTATAAGTATTTTTAGGAATTTCAAATTCCAATCTCGTATTACTATTCATTGGTCTTGCTCTAACCACAGTTGATCCTACAGTTAATGTATATGTAGTTGGATCAGTTACTGCATTAGTAGTAGTAATAATAACTCTACTAGCATTTACATATTTACTCATTCCACTAAATGTAATAGTAGGATTTGTACTTGTAGTCTTTATTATATTATCTGTTACAGTAATATTACTTGTAGTATATTCTTCTTTTAATGGAAATATTTGATATCCGTAGTAAATATCGAAGTCTGGTCTTTGAACTCCTGTTCTCAAGTTCTTAGAGCATGTTCCTTCATTTCCAGCATTATCTTTAACATATCCAAATACTGTTACTACTCCATTTATATTAGTTAAATCTATTAATTCTTTTCTATCGTAGTTAGGATGTTCCATACTTGTACCAATACCCCAAGTATTTATTCCACTTTCGCTATCTTTTCTGCTTCCGTCTTTAAATCTTACCTTTATAGATCCTGATACCCATCCGTTAACTTCTTCTGTTCCACCAACTACTTCAAGCTCACATGTTGGGGCATTTTTATCTATTTTAACATTAACTGGACATTTCTTAGTATTTCCTGCTCTATCTGATATTAATATTTCTCCAGTAACTGATGTATCTTTAAATGTCTTAGAAAACTTAGTTCTTGTACATTCACTTCCACCAGTATCTGTGCAGCCTACCATTATTGTTCTAGGCTTGTTAGTCCATTCGCTTGATTCTCCTTCGACTGTTCCACATGTTGGTGGTATTTTGTCATCATCTATTTTAACCGGTGAACATGTTTGTGTTACATAATTTCCACAATAAAGGCATGCTTTATAATCGTAGTTACCATCAGCCATTTTTGTAACAATTACATAACTTAAGTTCTCATTACAATAACCATCTCCTTGTGGATTTTGTAGTCTCTGTGAAAAATTCTTATCAATTAATTCATTCAAATAAATATTTGTGCTATTACCTTCTCTTGGTAATTCACATGCTTCACTACCATTGATACATTCTATAGTTAAACTTTTTGCTGCTTCTTCCATAGTAGTTTCATGTGCATTATAAGTCTTTTGTCTACTATCACTTATATAATTAGAAACTATAGGTACAGTAATAATAGCAAGTATTCCTAATATTACAATTACTGCCAGTAGCTCTATTAAAGTAAAACCTTCTCTATTTCTCATAGTATCACCTATTATTAATTATACTATACACACATAATAAAAAATAAAAAATTTATTTAATTTTTAAAAGAATTATAGTATAATATTAAGTCAAATTTATGGGGGTATATATATGGTTAATTTAAATTATTTAAGACAAGCTATTATTGATGAAGAAAATATCTCATTAAAAGAGATGGAAGAGATATTTAATGTTAATGAAGATGAACTTTTTGAAGCAATTAAAGAGTTAGTAAAAGAAGCTAAAAATGATGAAAAATTAATTAAAAGATTAGAACAAAGACAAGATATTATTGTAGGTACACTTAATATTAATAGAGACAACAGAGGAGTTGTTAAATTAGGTGATAATAAGTATTATGTATCAAGTAGAAATATTAAAGATGCACTTGATAAAGATTTAGTAATACTTGAAAAAGATGATGAAGAAGATTATAAAGTTAAAACAGTTGTTGAAAGAAATGATGGCTTATTAGTAGTTAACTATATAGATGGAGTACTTATTCCCCTACATGCCCCATTTAATAGCGAGATTGTATTAAATGACAAAGATAAAAGTAAATTAATTAATAATCAAAGATTAGTTATTAAAGTTGGAGAAACTAAAGATGGTAAAACTCCTGCTGTCATAGATCAAATAATTGGTCATAAAGATGATATAGCACTAGAAGAAAATACCGTAGCTGCTGAATATAAATTTCATGTATTATTTCCTAGTTCAGTAGAAAAAGAAGCAGATGAGCTTCCTAATGGAGTTATTCCAAGTGATTATAAAACTCATATAGACTTAAGAAGTAAAAGAAGTTTTACTATCGATGGAGAAGATACTCAAGATATAGATGATGGTCTATTTATAGAACATCTTCCTAATGGACATATTTTATTAGGTGTTCCAATAAGCCGTGTTAGTAAATATGTTAAAAAAGATGGAGCTATATTTAAAGAAGCTTGTTATAGAGGTACTTCTTGGTATGCTGGTGATCACTCTCTTCCAATGCTTCCTAGAAAACTATGTAATGGTATTGGATCTCTTAATCCAGATGAAGATAGAATATCTAGAACACACCTTATAGAGTTTGATGAACACTTTAATATAATTAGTTACAAGAGTGTTCCTGCAGTAATTAGATCGAGAAAGAAAATGACTTATGATGCAGTTGACGATATCATAATTAGAGATAATGTTAGAAATGATTATCTTCCATTTAGAGAAGATATAATGACTCTATATAATATGAGTTTATCACTTGAGCAAAGAAAACTTGATAGAGGTGCTTTAGATTTCCAAAGTCAAGAAGTTAAACCAATACTTGATGATCGTATGCAAGCTATTGGATTCCATCCACTAGAAAACTTAGATGCAAGAAAGATTATCGAAAATATTGCAATATTAGTAAATGAATTATGTGATAAAGATGCTGAAGAAAAAAGTATTAAAAATATTAATAGAATCGAACTAGCACCTAATCCAGAAAAGTTTAATGAAATGCTTAAATGGATTAAGAGTACTACTGGATATGACATCATGGAAATTGAGAACATTGAAAATCCAAGAGAAATATCTAGAGTATTAAATAGATTAAAACAAGATGAAAGATATGATGCTTTCTCTGCTCTACTTTTAAAAGCAATGCCTAAAGCTAAATACTCTACTCTAGATTTAGGTCACTATGGTTTAGCATATCTAGATGATGATAAATATTATGCACAAGTTACATCTCCTATTAGAAGACTTGGAGACTTAACTAACAATATGCAACTAGATGATTATGACGATGGTGTTCCTCAAAGATTCTCACTTAACGAATTAAATGAAATAGCTGATAGAGCATCATATATGGAAGTTCAAGGAGATAAAGCAACTAGAGAAATGAATAAAGTATATATGGCTCAATATATGAAAAAACATATTGGAGAAATGTTTGAAGGAAGAATAATGGATATTGGTTCATATGGTGCTACAGTTAAGACTGATTCATTTGTAGTTGGAAGAGTTAATACATCAGATATAATTGGTGGCAAATATAGATTTGTTAAAGATAATGGAACGTTAACTAAAAAAAATGAACAAGATAAATACTCTATTGGAGATAAAGTTAATTTAACAGTTAAGACAGCTAATCCACAAAAGAGAATTGTAGATTTCTATCTAGATGGTCCTGTTGAAGCTAAGAAAAAAGTAAAAAAGAGATAATAAAAAGAAATGGTCTAAAACCATTTCTTTTTTATGCCCCTTTTTTTCTCATTGGAGATTTTCCATCACTATTTTTACCTTCTATAGCAAGAGTTAAATCTATATTCTTTGCTATAGTAAATCTAGATAATATATCTGTTACAGTAAGTTCTGTAATAAGTTTATTATTTTCCATATCAAATATTATTGGTATAGATCCAGTATCTTCTTCACTAGTCTTAATAGCTTGTAATAAATAATATGGCTTTTGTGTCTTATTATCAAATATTACACACTGCAATACTCTTTTAGGATCTTCTTTAGCAAATACACTGTTAACAACATTTTTAACAATTGATATTTGTTCAGCAAGTCCTAGTTTATTAAAGTCACTCATATAACCAATATCGAATACTCTCTTTAAAGAAAAGATAAGTTTATGTGTAATATAACTACATGATAAATCTTTACCAGGTAAATAATCACTTGGTACAAAGTGAAGTCCCATAGTCATTATATGATCTGAGAATAACTCCCAAAGATCTTTATGAGCTTCTCTTTTCTCTTCACCTTTAGCATCTTCAAACCTATCTATATGCCTAAATAAATTACCTAATTTGTTAAATGCAAGAAGTGGATTCATCATTCCCATAGAGTTTGCTTTTTTTGTTGCTTCTTTCATTCCACAACAACAATCTTCTAGGAATAGTTTTGGAAATAGATTGTAATCTTTATCTCTAAATGCATCTAAATATCTATCCATTATAGACATATCTAATGATTTAAGATCGAATCTATCTTTATATTTATCATATAAAGTAGTAATTAAAGTATCGAATAAAAACTCTTTAATCTCTTCTAATTCTTCTTTTGTCTTATCCATAAATCTAAAGTCGAAACAAACGTCATCGATATGCTCTCTATAATCATCTGTTTCTCCTTCTAATATTTCACTATACGTCTTTTCTCCGTTTAATAACTGTATTAAATCATAATAGAATTTATTATCAGCTGCAATATGATTTAAATATGGAAGATTTTTTCTAAACATATCTGTAATTTGTTCAAAGAAAATATCTTCATATACATATTCATCTTCATTATTTGGGTTTCTATCTGGATATACTCCATTTAGACCATTTCTATATCTAAGATATCCAAGTTTTTTATCTATTTCTCTTAATTCTAGTTCATCGAATGGTGATAGACCTTCTACTGTCGCTCCATCCGGAATATTACCAAAGTGTGATGTCTGTCTTCCTGTTTGAATAAGTGGTAAATCTGGATTCAATGTCAAAGCATATTTCTTTCCATCGTTACCTTTAGCTACTAAAAAATAATGTGTTATTTCTACTTTCTTTCCATCTTCTATATAAGATTGCTTTTCAGGATTACATTCAAGAGAACTTTCAATACCTACTCTATCAAATACTTTCTTAAGAAGTGATGCAGCAGTATAACATATAACATCATATGTCTCTCTATCTGCATTATTCATAATATTATTTATTTCATCTACAGTATATCTAAAACTTCTCTTACAATCTCCTTGTAAGTTACCTTGTATTGTATAAAAGAATTTACTATCTTTATGAAGTAATTTACCTAACTCCAAATAAGTAAATCTCATGATAGTATTTTTATCCCAAGATGGATTATTTTTTATAGTAGAAATAATTCTTTCTATTTCACTATTCATTATTATCTAACCTTTTTTGGAGTATTATTAGTACTACGTAAAGATCTTAAAAGAACTTTACTGCTATTATATCTATTATCCTCTTCTAAAACAGGATCTTTATTTTCATTCATAAATAGTTTAACGAATGCAGGGGATACTTTTACTTTTTTAGCATTAATACGTGGCGACATTATCTTTACTTGTTTATCTACATTATTTTTATATGCTCTAGTTTTTATTCTAGCCATTTCTACGACTCTTTTACATTCATCTTCATCTAGCTTACTCTCTTCTAAAGATTTAGATGAAAAATTACGATACATATAATCAACTGGATTCTTTATAGCTTTAATTTCTACGGAGTTAATATTTTTATTGCTATGAGATTTTCTTTCAATAATTAATTCATAATAAGAACTAGTAATACCATCAACACTAGCATCAATTCTTTCAATAAGTAGTTTTAAGTCTTTATCGCTTTTTCCTACATAATAGCAATTATACTTAGCCATATAAACACCCCCAAATAATTGTTACATATTATACCACATATGTTCGATTTAGTCAAATTTAAAAGGAGTTATCTACTTCATTAAGATAACTCCTTCAATACTCTTATCTATGCTTTTTATAAAGTATTCAGCATCACTTTGACTTCCTACTACACTACCATAATGTATAGGAACTGCTATCTTAGGACCAATAATATTTGTTAAGTGTCTTGCTTCATCTTTATCCATCGTATATGTTCCACCAACTGGAACAAATAATACGTCACACACAGCACATTTAGCCTCAGCAGTTTCATCAGTATCTCCCATAACATAATAACTATAACCATTACTGTTGACTATATAACCTACCCAGTTATTCTCTTTAGGATGAAACTTCTTATGTATATTGTATGCTCTTACCGTTCTAAAACTTAAACCATTTACTAAATACTCACATCCAGGATCTACTTCAAAAATATATTTAGAATCAAAATATTTACTAACCTCTTCTTTTAAAGTATGTGGAATAACTATGTAAGTATCTTCTTTAACTATCTTTTTTATACTATTAATATCATAGTGATCAAAGTGATCATGTGTAATAAATATAATATCAGCATCATGAAATTCTTTATCCATATTATATGGATCAAAATAAATTTTCTTTTCTCTATCTATCTTTATACTACTCTGACAGAATACATAAACATTTTCTAACATAAGTCCTCCTAATAATATTATAAACCTAAAATTAGATTTGTAAGTACAATTTATAAATGATAAAATATATTTATATGGAGATATTATTATGAATGAAGAAGAATATACAAAATTTAAAGATGATTATTATAAATATAGACAACAATTATATAAACTTCATCCATTAAGAGCATTATTTTTTGAAGTAACTTTAAGATGTAATGCTAGATGTGAACACTGTGGTAGTAGCTGTGGAGATATAATTCAAAAGAATGAAATAACTAAAGATGAAATTGAAAAAGTACTTGATGATGTAGCAACTTCAGGTATTATGAATCCAAGAGATATTACTATTAATATTACTGGTGGTGAACCTTTAGTTAGAAAAGATCTATTTGAAATAATGGCTTATGCTAACAGTTTAGGTTTTCCTTGGGGAATGACTACTAATGGAATGCTTATAGATGAAGATGTTGTTAAAAAGATGGTAGATACTAATATGTATAGTATCTCAGTATCTATAGATGGTCTTAAAGAAACTCATGAGAAGTTTAGAAAAGTACCTAATAGTTATGAAAAGATATTACATGGACTTGAACTGATGCTTAAAGAACCATCTATTAAAGTAGTTCAAGTAACTACTTGTGTTAATAAAAAGAATATTAATGAACTTTATGAATTATATAAAATATTATTAGATCTTGGTATTAAAAACTGGAGAGTTATGGAAGTAGATCCTATTGGAAGAGCTAGAGATAATGATGATATTCTTTTAGATACTGAAGGTGTTAAAAGAATGGTTAGATTTATTGCCGAAAAGAAAGCTGAAGGAAAGATGGAAATAACTTATGGATGTGGACATTATCTAGGACCTTTAAGAGATAGATTTGTTAGAGATTTGCCTTACTTATGTTATACAGGATTCTTAGTAGGAAGTGTTCTAAGTAATGGTGATATATATGTATGTCCTGATGTTGCAAGGCGTCCTGAACTAATACAAGGAAATATTAGAAAAGATAATTTCGTAGATGTATGGGAACATAAATTTAAACCATTTAGAAAGATGACTAGAACATGCAATAGTAAATGTAAGAAGTGCGAAGAATGGAAACTATGTGGTGGCGATGCATATCACACTTGGGACTTCGATGAAAATAGACCACTAGTATGTTCTAAAGAACTATTCCCAGATGATTATAAAAATTTAAAGCAAGCATTTAAAAATGCAAAGAAAAACTCTTCATAAGAAGAGTTTTTTATTATCTATTTACATTCTTTAATTCCATATCTTGTTTGAACATTAAATGGAAGTCCACATGGTCCAACTACTCCATATCTTGTTTGAGTACCTTGTGGAATAGTTATAACTGGATGTATTGTTTGGTTTCCTCCATGACCATCAGGAACTGTTACAGTAATTGTAGTTGTCTGTGGAGGTGGTGGTGCTACCCCGTACTTAGTTTGTACATTGTCTGGTATCTTTGTTGGTTCTGTTGGACAAACAACACCATATTTAGTTTGTACATTAGGAACAATAGTTCTTGGTGGTATACCATATTTAGTTTGAACTGGATGTGTAACTGTTATATGTTGTGTTGTTTCTACATCTACTCCTGGATGTGGTGGAATTGTAATTGTAATAACTTCAGTAGTAGTTGCAGGTGGTGGTGGTGCTACTCCATACTTAGTTTGAACACCATTTGGATAATTAATATCTGATGGATTAGGTGGAGGTGGTGCTACACCATATTTAGTTTGTACATTAATATCATCAATATTAATTCCAGATGGTACAACCTCTTCTCCTTCTTCATCACCAATTATATCATATCTATATGGTAAAACTGTAGGACTAGACATCAAGTTTTCTTCACCATAGTTTTCTATTTTTAATCTTAATTCATCATTATGTCTCGAAAGTTCTTCAATCTCTTTCATTCTTTGCTGTCTAAACTGCATAGCAGCTTTTTCTGAAGCTTCTCTAGCAGTAGCATCACTTTTAGTCTTTTCGTATACTTGATTGTATACGCTTTTCTTCATTGCTTCTACTTCCATATTTATTTTATTTTCAGATATTCTTTCTTTGTTGATACCTTGCTTGTATTCTACTATTAATTCAGAAGCAGGTCTGAAAGAATTAGTTGTAAAGTTTGCTAGATCTGATGCTGCACTAGAATATGCTTTTATCTTTTCATTGATAGCATTACCAAAATCGCCTTTTATATAAGAAGCACTAGCTTCGATATTATACATACCTTCAAGGATTTCATCTACTAGTGAAGATACTACTTCTACATTTTGATTTGTATTGTCACTCATTTAAAACCCTCCTAAAAACTTTTTTCTATAACATTGCTACTCTCTGAATCTAACATTGCATAAGAATCAGCAACATTTCTTAAAAACTCAGAACGATTTCTTAAATCAGTTATTATTGCTTCGTACTGAGAAGACATCTCTATATATTTAGTATTTGCAGATAACTCAGCTGGACCATACCATACTCCACTATCAAATATCTGATTGAATACTTGATTTTGTCTATCGAATATGTCTTCTAAGCGACCAATTGATTCATTCATCTTTTCTACTATGCTGTATATACCATTAGAATCTACATTTAATCCGTATTCCATATTCTACACCTCATTACCTATATCATTATATAGTTTTCCAGAATACTCAGCATCTTTTGCTTCATATTCAGTTGTTAAAGTTCTAATAGTACCAATTAATTCATCATAGAAATATCCAATCTCTTTTAATTGCTCTATATGGTTTAGATAGTTTTCAAAATATTCATCAGCATCTGTACCAGTCCACATAGAAGGAATCTCTTGTACGTATTCTTCTAAGTTAGTAAGTATTTCTACAAACTCAGCAGTATTAGATTTTGCTTCAACTAGCTTCTCATTCATTACATCTGTATCTGCTATTATTTCATAATTCATTAACTACCACTCTCCATTTCACCAATTGTATTAGTTATTTCAGAGTTAAGTTGATTTACTAATGAGTCACTACTCATAGGAACTGATCCTTCATCTTTTCTTGTTTCACTTATAATACTATCTAGGACTCCTATGTCAGTATCAGTCTCTTCAGGTGCTGGAGGTTCAACCACTTGTTTTTCTTGTACTTCTTCATCTGAAGCACTCCATCCTCCACCTTTAGTGATATCATGTAGAGGAACTTCAGTAGACTCTTCATATATAGGTTCTTCTTCTAAACTTCCTTGTTCAGAACTACTAGATGGTACTACGATTTGTTCTGGTTCAGGTTTATGTTCTATTGTCTGATCTCCAGAAATAGATAATGCAGCATCAGTAACATCTATTACTGGAACATGTATGTCTTCAAATCTAGATACAAAAGCATCTTCAATGCTTCTTAATTCATCGTTATACATAATGACATTATTAGAACTACACATAACACTATCGTAAGTATTATTAAGTAAGTTTTCTATTTTGTCATAACCATTAAGATATAGTTGTAAATCTTTTTCTTCACCAAAACCAGTTCTAAAAACTTCTATTAACTGCTCTACTTTGGCATTAACATCATCAAGTTCAGAACGGACCATTTCTAAGTCATTTGTATTAACTTCTATTCTCGCCATGCTATCACTATCCTCTAATAATAATTATATATGTTAATAGTCAAATAAGCAAATAAAAGATATAGCTAAGCTATATCTTTTTCATCAATTATAACTACTTTATTATTCTTAAGGCTCCTTTGAACATCTATTATTCTTTGATTACTACTTCCTCTATATAGAAGTCTAAAATCATGTAATTCATCTTTATATTGTCCATCTACTAGATAATTAATATATTTCATTATTTCATTATCTTTTACTTGGTCAAATAAGAATCCTGTCCATAACCAAATATCTTTCTTTGGATAAGCCTCTCTAAACTTTTTAGCAAGAAGAGTTGCACCATCTATATTCTTTGGGTGAAGACTTTCTCCTCCAAGAATAGATAGTCCTCTAATATGATCTTCACGTGCTAATTCTATAATATGGTCCACTTCTTTTTCAGTAAACTCTTTTCCTCCTTCAAAAGGCCAAGTCTCTTCATTGAAGCAATTCTTACAATGGAATGCACAACCTTGGAAGAAGATTGATACTCTAACTCCAGGTCCATCTGCAATATCCATCTTACGAATAGTATTATATCTAGCCATTAACTATCACACTTGTTATCTACGTGAAGTACTCTTTCTTTGATCTCTTGTGTTCTTCCTTTATTCCAGAAGTTAGTTCCTATATATCCACAAGTTCTTCTTGCAACATTTAATTTATCATGATCTCTATTTCCACAGTTTGGACAGTACCATTCTAGATTCTCATCTAGTAGTATTTCTCCATCGTATCCACATTCTTGACAGTAATCACTCTTAGTATTTAACTCAGCATACATGATATTGTCATATATGAATTTGATTATTTCCATAACTGCAGGAATATTATTTTGTAGATTTGGAGTTTCTACATAACTTATAGCACCACCTGGAGATAATTTTTGGAATTCACTTTCAAGTTTTAATTTAGTAAATGCATCTATCTCTTCGAATACAGGTACATGATAACTATTAGTAATATAATCTCTATCTGTAATTCCTCTTATTACACCGAATCTTTCTCTTAATGCTTTAGCAAACTTATATGTAGTAGATTCGATTGGAGTTCCATATACTGAATAATCTATATCTTCAGCTTGTTTCCATTCTTTACAAGCATCATTTAATCTTTGAAGAACTTTAAGTCCAAACTCTTTTCCTTCTCCATTATCAGTATGAGAGTGACCAGTCATATATTTAACACACTCATAAAGTCCAGCATATCCTAAAGATATAGTTGAATATCCATGATGTAATAATTCGTGAATACTCTCACCCTTATCTAGTCTTGCTAGGGCTCCATTTTGCCAAAGAATTGGCGCAATATCACTAGTAGCATTAGAAAGTCTCTTATGTCTAATTTGTAATGCTTTATGACATAAATCAAGTCTTTCATCAAGTATCTTCCAGAATAATTCCATATCTTTACCACTTGATAAAGCTACATCTGGAAGGTTAAGAGTAACAACTCCTTGATTGAATCTTCCATAGTATTTACCTTTACCTGGAACATAGTTCTTAGCTCTTGCAATATTACCTAAGCTAATAGATCTATCTGGTGTTAAGAATGATCTACATCCCATACAAGGATAACAGTCTCCTTCACCATATTCATTCTTCTTAAGTTCCTTCATAATCTTTTCAGATATATAATCTGGAACCATTCTCTTAGCTGTACATTTAGCAGCTAGTTCAGTTAAGTAATAATATTTTCCCTTAGGATTCATATTATCTTCTTCAAGTACGTAAAGAAGTTTAGGGAATGCTGGTGTTATATATACACCCTTCTCGTTCTTCATTCCTTCTATTCTTTGCTTTAATACTTCTTCGATGATCATAGCAAGTTCTTCTTTGTATTCTTCAGTTTCACCTAAATACATACAAACACTTAAGAAAGGTGCTTGACCATTAGTAGTAGTCATAGAGTTTATCTGATACTGGAATGTTTGAACTCCATCAGTAATCTCTTTCTTTAAATCTTCTTTAGCATACTTTTCACAATCAGCTTTATTAAATTTACGTTTCTTATATTTCTCTAAATAACGATTATAACTTTCTCTTACAAAAGGAGCTACATGAGTAAGTGAAATAGTACATCCACCATACTGACTACTAGATACAGCTGTAATAAGTTGTGTAGCTATAGTCATAGCAGTTAAAAATTTATGTGGCTTCTCAATCATTACTCCATTAATATTTGTTCCATTTTGTAACATGTCCTCTAAGTTAATTAAGTCACAGTTATGTAGTGCATTTTGTGCAAAGTAATCAGCATCATGGAAGTGAATTATTCCTTCATCATGAGCTTTTACAACATCTTCAGGAAGCAAGAACCTGCGCGTGATATCAGTACTTGTAATTCCTGCAAGATAGTCTCTTTGAACTGTAACAATCTTTGCATTCTTATTAGAATTCTCCGTATTCCAGTATTCACTTTCGCCATCTATTAATTCTTTAATAGTTAGGTCAGTAGTATTACTTCTTCTAACAAGTTCTCTAGTATATCTGTATGTAATATACTGTTTTGCAAGATTATACTTACCAAGAGACATTAATCTCATTTCAATGATGTCTTGAATGTCTTCAACAAGCATTCTCTTCTTTTTCAAGTTTTCGATGTACTTGATTATATTTCTAATTTGTTGGTCTGAAACTCTATCTTCTTCTTCGACTTCAGCATTAGCTTTTTTGATAGCATTTTCAATCTTTTCAGGCATATAATCAACTACATGTCCATCTCTTTTGATAATCTTCATACCTTTTTACCTCTCCTCTTCTATCTTTACGATTACAAACAAATCATAACATAGAATTATAAAAAAGAATGTTGCAGTTGCAACATTTTACGTTATTTGATAAAATTTTTTTAGAGGTGGTCGAAATGGCAAATCCTTTTGACAATATTTCCGAAAAAAACATCAAAAAAGTTTTACAGTTAATTGAAGGTCATACCTTTAAATATGGTGTAAAAGAGGACATTATCCAAACCATTAGAACAGACAGTATGATTGGCATTGTACTTGACGGTATGTGTGAAATTATATATCACGATTATAAAGGAAATGAGATAACTGTAGAGACTTTAACAGAGAATCAAATCTTTGGAACTGATATATCTGGTATCAATAATAGAGAGTTTTCTATCATAACAAAAGAACCTACTACTATTGTAACTTTCGACTATAAAATCTTAACTAGAAGAGAACATCTAGATAATAGATACTACTGTGAATTTATATTAAATATGTTTGATATAATTCACGATAAGATCAAAGAAAAGAATGAAAGAATTCAAATATTATCTAATAAGACTATTAGAAATAAATTACTTGAATTCTTCTCTATAGAAAGAAAAAAAAGTCACTCTAGGAATATATATCTCCCAGGTAACTTTAGTGATCTTGCTAACTATCTATGTGTAGATAGAGCTGCTATGACTAGAGAGTTATCCTTTATGAAAGAAGAAGGTTTCATAGAAACCAAAACTAAAAGAATAACTGTTCTCTATGATGAAAATTTAAAAAACAGAAATTAGAACTTAATCTTTTTAAAATTCTTACTCGTGTTATCTCTATCAAAGTATTGATATCCAAAACTTCCTATAAATAGTGCTATTATTAATCGTAATAATAACTGATTACTATTAATATTAAAATCACCAAGTTCCATTCCAGTAAATGCACTCATCATAAAATATGAATGGATACATACAAATAATTTACCAAAAGTAAAAAATACTATAGATACAATATTTGCTAATAGTGAATTTTCAGGAAATTTGTTCTTTTCAATTGTCTTTTTGCTATAGAATAATGCACCATAGAATACTCCATATATTATACCGCACATTGCAAGTGGGAAAAATCCTTCTACACCAAGTCCAACAGTAGGATTAGACATAATAGTATATATACTAGTTCCAAAGAATAATGCTGCTCCACCTATAGCAACTACTAGAATAATATTACTAATAAATGAATTACCAGTAATAACTTTCATAACAGTTAAAGTTACCATAGCAACTAGAACCATTGTCATTATATTAGTAATTACTCCAGTTATTTCACTAATCGAAGTAGAATATGATACTTTATCAAAACTAATTGAAAAGTTTTCTTTAAACTTTCCATTACCAGTTATAGTAATTATATTACCATCAGCTTCTGCTTTAAGAATTCCTTCTGCTCCAGTTATAGTTAATTTATCTAACGTTACTGGATTTTTTTTAGTAGATTTAATTACTATATGAACATTTTCATATAAAGGCTCTCTATATTCAAATGTTGGAGGAAAATATTTAAAAGTATATTTTTCCCCTTTCTTTACTGTTTTACTTTTAAAATCATATTCTAAAACACAATCTTTTTCATTTTCTTCTCCATCAAAATATATTAAAGTATCTCCATCAGAATCAAGACTATTATGATATTTAGGGAAATAATTAGAATCTAAATCATATACTGATTTTCCATTATCAAATACTTTCTTTAAATATGTATCTGGAGCTATGTTTTTTAATTTAAATGTTTCTTTAACATTAATCGAGTCTTTATCATCATTTAATTCAATAATGACACTTAAGTCATGTATAGAAGGTTCTTCTTCTGCATACACTTTATCACTTAGTAAAAATATCGATGCTAGTACCATTAATATAATTAATATTTTTTTCATATATTCAACACCATTAAAAAGTAGTTTTAACTACTTTTTCTTTTTATCCGTAGAACCAAACCCTCCAGTTCTTTCTCCAGTTGCATTATCATTATCAGTAACTAAGAACTTAGTAAACATAGCTTGTCCTATAACGTCACCTTTCTTAATTTCTATATCGTGATCACTACAGTTAAAATATGCAAACATAATATGTCCATCATTATCTGGATTACCATAATAATCACTGTCTATTAGACCTATACTATTAGCTAGTATAAATCCTTTCTTAGGTCCACTACTTCTATTAAGAATTAGTATGCATTCATCTGGTTCACAATATGCTTTTAATCCTGTCTTAATAAGTGTAGGTTTATCTCCTGGTTTAAATACAGGCATAACTACATCTTCAGCACACTCTATATCGTAACCAGCACTTCTACTAGTCTTTCTAACTGGAATATTTATATTCTTATCTTCAAACCCTTTTGCTACTTCAAATCCTCTTTTTTTCATATAAATCTCCTATTTAAATATTGAATCTAATTTTTCTTTAATTTGATCTTTACTGAATGGTTTAGCTATATAATCGTTAAATCCTTCAGATAAATATCTTTCTTTAGCTCCTGCTATTGCATCTGCAGTAAGAGCAATAACTGGTATATTAAAGTTTGGATCTTTCTTAAGTTCAGCAAGTGTTTCGCTACCAGAAAGCCCTGGCATCATGATATCAAGTAATATGACATCATATCTATTACCAACTTTAATCTTTTCAATACAATCCATACCAGTATTACAATCTTCAAGTTGTGGATTAAGCTGACTTAAAGCCTTTCTTGCAACTTTAATATTAAGAGCATTATCATCAACGATAAGTATTCTCTTAGTACTGTAATCAATTGCATTTGTATCAGCTGCTTGTACTTGTGTATCAACTTTAGGTGTATCATCTATCATCTTAACAATTTTTTGTGGAAGGAATACCACGAACATAGACCCTTGTCCATATATAGATTGACAGTTAATTCTACCACCCATCATTTCAACTAATTTTTTAGTAATAGCAAGTCCAAGACCAGTACCTTCAATAGTAGTATTTCTTTCTACTCCTAGTCTTTCAAACTTACCAAATAATTTAGTAATATATTCTTCTTTAATTCCTATACCAGTATCTTGACAAGTAATAACAAGTTCACACATTCCATCTTTATTAATACATTTAACACTGAAGTTTATTTGTCCTTCATTTGTATATTTAATAGAGTTAGATAAAAGGTTATTCATTATCTGTTTAACATGAACTTTATCTCCATATAGTTGATATGGAAGATCTTGTGCTATAGATAAATTAAGTTTAATAGGTTTCTCCCCTATTCTTACTGAATCTATTCTAACTAAGTTCTCAATCATCTCTTTAGGTTCATATTCAGTTTCAACAAGTTCTAGTTTTTCACTTTCGATCTTACTGATATCTAGGATATTACCAACTATTTCTAGAAGCGTTTGAGATGCCATAACTATGTCTTTAGCATCATCTGCTGCTTCTTGTGGAAGCCCATCAATACCTTGAATATTTTCTGATAAACCTACAATAGCATTAAGAGGTGTTCTTATTTCATGTGACATACTTGATAAGAAGTCACTCTTAGCATGGTTAGCTTTATCAGCTTGCTCTTTAGCTAGCTCAAGTTGTTCAATCATTTTAACATCAGGATTTTCAATTGTGTGGAACATGATGATAGTAACAAAAGTTTCAATAAAAGTTAATATCAATATTCCAGGTTGAATCAATTGAATTGCCATTCCAATAAGTCCTACTAATAAGAATGTAAATACTGGAATAAATTTTTTATTTTTAAAGTTCTTAATATCTTTAAAAATAAATATAAACATAGCAAAAATAAGGATTCCACATATTGTATAACAAAATGAAACACTAGGTCCATTAGTATATCTTATTTTAAATCCATCAAGTAGAACTAAATTTATATCAAGTATCATACATAAAATTGATGATACTATTCCTATAGAGAAAAATATAGGATTAACTATTTTTGAATAGGTTTCATCTGAAATGTTACTATTAGATATAGAAAATGTATAATAAGCAAGAATACTCACAAATGTAACATTATATACTAGATATACTTTTAATATTAAATCACTTAAAATAACATTAGTATTATGAATATACGAAGCATATGTACATAATAATTCAAGTATTAATCCTACAAAATTAGTAATTAATAATAATTTATATATTTTAGTCTCTCTAGTTTTTATACTACCTTTACTAAAGAAAATAATAATAGTCATAATACTAAAGAATAATCCCGCAAGCGGGAACCAGATGTCACTACTCATACAATCACCTACCATAATTAATTATATAATAAAATAAAAAAAATAGGAATTAAATTCCTATTTTTCTATCTTTTTAATTGCTTTTGTGCTTTTTTCTCAGCTTTGTATTCCTCTTCAGCCATACTTTTTAATTTTTCGTAATCTACTTTTTCAGCACTTTCAGTTCTTGGTAATTTATCAAGTACTGTTATGCTCTTAGGGACTTCATATTCCTTAAGTGATACTTTGTTTCCAGTATAGTCTTCATATGGTTCATAAGCTTTATCCATTATATACTGTAGAACTTCTGGAGTCTCTTCAACACCTGGTTTTAAAACTACATATGCTTTACTTTCAAATAATTGTTCATCGTTTGGTTTAGGAACGATAGCACATTCTTCTACTAAATCATTTTGTGAAACTACTTTTTGTACTAATTCACAATATACTTTGTTAAGTGTATTTATAATAAAGAATCTTGAAGATCTACCTACTAGTTTGAAGTATCCATCTTCATCAAGTGATCCATAGTTACCTGTTTTATAATATTTCTTTCCATCGATATCTACCATTGCTTCAGCAGTTAACTCTGGATTTTTATAATATCCTTTAAATACTTGTTTACCATTTACACATAATACACCATTTTCGTTATATTTAACTTCTTTTCCAGTTTCTTCATTTATAACTTTAAACTTAGGACCATTTACTAGTTTACCAACTGTTTCAGGTCTATAAGGTACATTCATTGAGTTTGTACAGCATCCAAGTAACTCACCATTTCCTGAACCATTACACATTTTAACATTTGCTCCGTGCTCAGCAAAATACTTAATAGCATCTTGTGAAGCTTGAGCTGATAAGAAGTCTCCTCCTGATACAAACATTTGAAGTGATGACATATCTAAGTTTGGATCAGCATTTCTTTTAACTAGTTCTAAGAATGCTGGACTACCAAATATTAAGTTTGGATTTCTCTTTAGATAATCATTAATGTTGTGTGGACCACAATTAGGTGCTAACATAGCTTCTTTTCCAGCTAATAATGTAGATAATACTGATGCAGCAAATCCATATGGATACATGAATGGAACAACTCCCATCCATCTTCCTTTTAATTCTGGTGATTTATCCAAATGTGCAGAGTTCTTGTAATATACACAAGCAGATAATACATTCTTATTAGTGAATAACATATCTTTTGGATTTCCTGTAGATCCACTTGTAAATAATATTAATGCGTCATCATTTCCTAATGTTAATCCGTGAGATATATATTTATAATAATCACCTATTAATTTTAAATCTGAAAAGTTAACTGTATCACTGTATCCAATTAATCTTTTAGATTCTTCATTAAATGCTCTTGTTTTTTCTTTCCCTTTATCAAGAGTAATAACATGTTTTAATTTAGTTTTACTCTTAATCATATTGTTATATTCTTCGTTCTTGTCAAAATTTATAAGAACTGGTGATTCATATTTATTTAATTGTTGAATTAACTCATCATCTCTTGAGTATGGATTTAAGAATGTTACTATTGCACCAACTCTATTTGCCGCTACAAAGGCTGCAACTGCTTGATAGTAGTTAGGCATGCATACTGCTATAATGTCACCTTTCTTAACTCCTAGTTCTTTAAATGCATTTGCTATTGTGATTGCATCCTCATCAACTAATTCATCATGTGATACAACTAAATCCTCGTAGCTTACTGCTGGATCATCTGGTGAATTATACCACATAAATCTCATTGCGTCGTACACACTAACACCTGGTATAAATGGATGCCTTTCTGAAAATTTTGTTCCATGCAAATGCTTTTTATCAATTGATGGATATCCTGTCTTTCCTTGTAATATTAATGATGCTTCTTCTGAAACCATATAATACTCCCCCTTAATTACGTCATATTATAACATATATTTTAAAAAAAAACAAATATTTGTTCTATAGGTTGTTCTATAGTCCAATTAAATTATATCAATTCTGTACTCTTTTTAATACTGAATTGACATCTTTAGACAAAATAAAAAAGTAGTTATAAACTACTTATTAACTACATCTGTTGGTGCTAAATATGCAAATGGTTCTGTATTTCTAGCTATTCCAAATGCTATAAATAAAACCATTATAATTACCCATACTGCTATTGGTATTTTCTTAGCGAACTTAGGTTCTCTATTATATAGAAATGCTATTAAAAAATCTATACCTACTGCTCCTAAGAAAGGTAAACAACAAAACCACATAGCATTATATCTAAATGCTTGATAAAAGTTTAATTCAAATATTGAAAAAAACATTCTAGATAAACCACATCCTGGACAATATACACCTAATAGTTCGTGGAATATACATGGTATACCAATACCAGTTAATCTATTAAATATATAATATCCAAGAGCAAATGCAAGAAGCCCTATTACGCATAATAATACTTGTTTTAATCTATTTTTGTCCATTGTTAGGTCCTTTATAATATGTTGATGCTAATGCTATATCATTTAATTCTTTTTGAATTGCTGCTCTTGCAAACATAGGAAATACAAATTGAAGAACCATAAACATAATTGATTTATCTTCACCAGTTAATCCAACATTATTAGCTGCAGTTGGAATTATTTGACCACATTTACGTGCCCATAATATTCCCCATATATTTAAAGTAAATAATGGAAGTATCGCAGCAAGAGCTGGATTCATCATAGAACTATTATCTCCACTTATTTTCTTTAAATCACTAGTTATTAGAAAAGTCCATACTAGTCCAAAGAGTCCACAAGTAAATAAATCTATAACAGCAAATATAATTGTTTCTTTTTCTTTTATTACCATATTATCACACCTACCAATAATTATTATTACTTAACAACACTTTTTATATCTTGAAGTTCAAATCTATACTTTTGTTTAACATCTGGATATTTCTCATGATCAACTTCACTTAAGAACATATCTTTCTTTCTAACCCATAAAGCACCATCTCCATATAATGCTCTATATAGTACATATTCTTCCTTCTTCTCACTATCTTTACAAACATCAAGTACTAAATAATAATCTCCCTTAAAATGTTTATAAACACCATTGATTTTTAACTTATTCATAAACCCTCCTATATATAATCATACCATAAATTGTAAGTATTGTAATTTCTATAAATACCAAATGTAAATTTATCTATTTTTACAATAGATCCATCTATATAATCTTTATTTTCAAATAATTTAAAATATTCTTCGACTGTTTTAATCATATTATCTCTACTATTTTTAATATTAAGAAGTTCTACATCTTCATCTATTATCTTTTTATAATTAGATTCAAAATATTCTAAATCGTAATTTACCGTAATATCATGTTTTCTATATTCTGGAATATATTCGCTATAATAAATCATTACCCATCCTTTATGGAAAGAATTATAATCATAACTATTACCATCTACTATAATAGATAAATCTGCCTTATCTGCTTCTATATTTTTACTAAGCATCTTATTGAAAGCATAACTAACTTGTTCATCTGCTCCTTTAAAATTCTTTTTATATAGATCAATTACATACTTAGGAATTTCTTTATAACTGTCATTTAAACCAACATTAAAATTATCCATAAGTATATCTTTTTGTCTTTTTTTACTTGCATTAAAGTATAAATACTGTTGAATCTTATAATTCTCTTCATCATATCCTGGTGGACTTATATTTAGTGAATAAGAAAAATCACATACTTTAAATTCTAAATCGTCTATTTCTAAATAAGATTTAGAAGAAATAATATCATTTATAAATGATTCCATAAAACTCATATCACATCTAGTTATTTCTTTAATAATCTCTAGTACATTATGTGGATTATAACTATCAGTAATATCTTGTGATAAACTTACACTATTATTATATTGATATGCTTGTATATCATCTTTATAATAGAATGTTTCTTCTTTTTTGAAGCCTAAATCTTCTAGTGATGGTCTAGTTTTACCTTGAATTAAGATGACAATAATAAGTATTACTGCACATACACCTAATATAGCAAGTATTCCTTTTGTTTCACTACTTAATAATTTATTCTTCTTTTTCTTTTTAGTCATAAATACTCCTAATTAGTTATATTAATATATTCTTTTAGGGCTTCTATTGTATCTAGTACTGCACCACTTCTAGTTGAATCAGATAAGCTCTCACTTAATACTCTTACTGAATCATATAGAGGTATCTTAACAGTATGAAAGTTTCCATCTGCTTCACTATCAGTTAACTCTCTTTCTTCTTCTTTAGCCTCTAAATTCATCTTTAATACATAATAGTTAGCCATAGACATAGTATTAACTCCTTCACTAGGATAATTACTATTTAAGTACTTAATTCTAATAAATGGTTTCATTGGTTCTATATCAACATCTACTCCAGTTTCTTCTTTAATTTCTCTTTTTAAACAATCAAAGTCACTTTCATCGTTGTCAACATGACCTCCGATGAAATAATAATTCTTATGAGATAAAGCAAGTATAACTTCATTATCATCATTTATTATTAATGCTTTAGCTCTTCTAACAATTCTATTAATCTCATTTTCATCTACATTATCGTAGTTATAAATAATTTCTTTCATATATAATACCTATTTAGCACTTATTTGTAATATTTTATTATCTGCAATGAAATAATATTTATTATTAATCTTTTTGAATACTCTATCTGGATAGAAGAATCCATATACAAATTTATATTCTTTTTCTCCTACATAGAAAGTAACTGTAGTATTGTCATCTCCAATATCAAGATTACTATGTACAAGTGCTTTCATACTTTCTGTAAATTGTATTTCGTAGTCTTTAACTCCATTTGTTTCTTCTCCATCTTCATAATTAAAGTAACGTGCTTCACTTTGATTTCTAAGAACTAGAGTCTCTCCATATCTTTCAAGTCTCATATCTTCAGCTGGAAAGTCTTTAAAATACTTATCTAAGTTAATTGAATACATAAGTTCAAATCCATTACTTAATATATTATAATTTCTAGTTGTATTATCAAATGAATACATAAAGTTATCTACATATAAATTATTAATCTTATTTGATCTAAGTTCATTATTCTTTGTTAAGAAAAATACTTCTTCATTATTAGTTCCATAATCAAGTGCAAGTATAATCATTCCATCTTTAGTCTTACGAGTTACTATATTATTAGTATTTCCACAACAAGGATGAAAATTATATTCAGTTCCATAGAAAGGAATAACAAAGTCAGTTAATACTTTATAGTTTTTGTCGAATATAGCAAACTTAGAATCTCTTGCTACTAAGAAATAATCTCCTTCTTTAGTTATAAAATCATAAGGAAGTGTTAATGCTTTAAGTTTACTATTAATAATAGTAGTTTTATCTTTAGTATTAACTATATAATTATCATTTCCTATAGTAATAATATTATCATAATTAAAATCTATTATTAGTTTTTTCTCTTCTAAATTGAATACTCCCACTTTTTTATTTGCTTCTTTGCTATTTTCTTCAACTACTATATTATTAGGATCACTAGTATACATAATAGCAAAAGATTCTAATAGAGCGTTATCTCCAATAAAACTAAATCCATCAGATTTAATAGTTTCTATAGATGAATCGTATACTTTAAAAAATGTATCTACTCCATCTACTACTGATTCTATACCTAAAAAATAAGAATTATTATCTTCATCTACATAATATACTGGATGATAATCTTCATCAGTTAGTGCAATTGTATTAACTGGAAATATATTATTCTTTTTTAATACATGTACAGTTAATTCTTTAGTAGTTTGATTAAAAGTTAATCCATATAGATTGTCATCTAATCCTGGATGTAACATATCTTTTAATCTATCACCAACAAGATTTCCATCTAGATCATAATATGCAAAAGATTGAACAAAATTAGTATCTATATAAGATGATAAGAAATATTTATTATTTACTACCGAAAAGAATTCTCCATTTAATTTAATTTCTTTAACATCATATTTAACATCTTTATCTTTTTTATCTTTTTCTGTAATAGTATTACTATTGTCTTCTTTTTTAACTTCTATTTTACCTCTATTAAAATACCATAAACCATATATTAAACTAAATGTTAATACTATAGCAGATATAATAATAGCTATTCTATTGATACCTTTATCCATATCTATATCACCCTCAATTATAATTATAACATCACTTATAAAAAAAGAAAAAGAATACTTTTAGTATTCTTTATTTGTACTGTGAATAGAAATTATCAAATAGTTTTTCCATATCTTTAATCATTTCATCAGTAAGTTCCATATATGGATCAGTAAGTAGTGATGAAGTACCATTTTCTCTTGCTACTCCCTTACCATCTTTAACTAGTAAGAATGTTGGAGCACCAATTCTTTTAGCTCCTTCGAACTTAGTACCTGCTACATCAACATCTCCTGACTTATAATCTTTAAGAATATCTTTTAAACTTTCAGTAAACGTGTGATAAGCTTCTGTTCCTTCGTGAGATAAATATATCTCTTTATTATCATCTAGTGAATAAATATCTCTAATATCGTTGTCTATAATATTATCCGGTCTAACATCTATATAATAGATTGTCTTAATATTATATTCTTTTGCTTTTTTGATAGCAGTAGGAAGCATATCTCTACACCATGGGCACCAATTAGCACCAAAATATACGATGAATGATTCTTTATTATCAATCTTCTTATTTAATTCATCAACTGTAGTATAAGTGAAAGGGTTATCCTCATCTACAGTAATAGTTCTATACTCCTTACCGCTTTTATTCTTTTCACCATTTAATTTTTCATAATCCTCTTTAAACTTTTTAGCATCCTTATTAACTTCTTCACATCCAGTTAGTGAAAATAATACTAATAAAGATAAACATATTGCTATTATTTTTTTCATAATGTTTCTCCTTTGCATAATAACATATTAATAAAAAAATATCATAGAGTAAATCAACTTTAGGTTGAACTTTAAAAAAATTATATAAACTTGAGGTTGAATATGATAAAATTTAATTGTGAAAGGAAGATGATTTTTTTGAGAAATGTTGGAACAGTAGTACGTGGTATTCGTACTCCAATAATTAAAGAACATGATGACTTAGCAAGTATTGTTGTAGATAGTCTTATGAAGGCTAAAGAAAGTGAAAACTTTGAATTTAGAGATAGAGATATAGTTGCTATCACTGAAGCAGTAGTTGGTATATCTGAAGGTAACTATTGTACATGTGATGATATAGCAACTGATATTAAAGAGAAATTTAATAATCCAGAAGATTTAGGTATAGTATTCCCTATTCTAAGTAGAAATAGATTTTCATTAATATTAAGAGGAATTGCAAGAAGTACTAAAAAATTATATGTACAATTATCATTCCCTAGCGATGAAGTTGGTAATGCAATACTTGATGAAGATAAATTAGATGAAAGTAAATTTGATTTAGGAAGTGTTATTACTGAAGAAGATTACTTTAAATACTTTGGTGACTTCTTACATCCATTTACAGGAATCAATATGATTAAGTTCTATAAAGAATTAATAGAAAATGAAGGATGTACTCCAGTATTCATTCTATCTAATAAAGTAACTGATATACTTAATTATACAAATAATGTAATTAACTGTGATATTCATACAAGACTAAAGACTAAGAAAGTATTAGCTAGTAAAGGTGCTAAAGTATATGGTCTATTTGAAATAATGAATCATAGTGTTAATGGTAGTGGATTTAATCCAGAATATGGTCTATTAGGATCTAATAAATCTACTGAAGAAAGATTAAAACTTTTCCCTAAAGAAGGAGATAAAGTTATTAATGAAGTTCAAAAAGAATTAAAGAAATTAACTGGTAAGAATATAGAAGTAATGGTATATGGAGATGGAGCATTTAAAGATCCAGTTGGAAAGATATGGGAACTTGCTGATCCAGTAGTATCTCCATTCTATACAGATGGTTTAATAGGTACACCTAATGAAATTAAATTAAAATTTGTTAGTGATAATAAATTTCCTGATTTAAGAGGAAATGAACTTAAAGAAGCTATAAAAGAAGAAATTAGAAAGAAAGAGAAAAATCTTAAAGGACAAATGATTACTCAAGGAACTACACCTAGAAGATTAACTGATTTAATTGGATCACTATGTGACTTAACTAGTGGTAGTGGTGATAAAGGAACTCCAGTAGTATTCATTCAAGGATATTTCGATAACTTAGCAGATGAATAAAGAAAAGAAGCTCAATGCTTCTTTTTTTATAATCTAAATTTTACTAATCTATCTACTATTTCTTCTTTAGGAGTAAATACTGTATATCTAAGTACTATCTTCTGTCTATCATTTAAGAAGTAATATGCAAGAGGAATATCTTTCATTCTGATAGGTCCTCTTTTCTTTTTAAGTACAGGACATATATAGAACTTGCATCCAGAACACTTTATAGTACAGTGATCTACATCAAAATATTTACATGCTACTCCCCTATTATTAGAACAGCATCCACAAGTCTTTTCAAAATTCTTACATCTATTTGAATAACACTTATTATCTGCAAATTCACACATATTCTTATCTATAAATAAACTATCTAAATAATCACATACTTCATCATATATATAAGAATATCTCTCATATTTATTTTTCATATTAAGAGCTTTTAATACTTTATCAAAATCACTCTTATATTTAAAGCCAAATGAATAATTAAATACAAATTCATCATTAAGATATTTATAATATCTTATTCTTCTATAAATTTTTTTATAGTTTTCATTATTTATATTAATAATTCTTTTCTTCATTATTGTTCTACCTTTATATCAATTCCATTACTAGTAACTAATATATCTCCATTGTATGTTAAATAGTAATTAGAATTATATTTATCTAATATCTTAATTAATTTCTTATTATCTTTTTCTTCTTCTCTACTAGAAGTTATTATTGCATATTTAGGTTTATATGTTGATATATATTCTTCACTGTTATCAAGTTCTCTTCCATGATATGGAACCTTAATTAAATCATACTTAGATGTATTAATTTTAAGATATTCTGCTATACGAAGTTCCATAGCATCACCCATAAATAAGAATTTATTGTTTCCATACATAAGAGATACGATTAAAGATGAATTATTACTTGGTTTCTTATCGTATTCTTTCTCTTTAGGGAAATTAACAGTAAATGCTGCTCTTCCATAATTAAACTTGTAATCTTGTTTCATAATAAGTGGAATAATATGTTTATCATTAATAGCTTTAATATAATCATTGTATTCATCACTATTCTTCTTATAGTTACTTGTAATAACTGAATTAACTTCTATTTCATTAATTATCTTAGCAGCACCACCAACATGATCTTTATCAAAGTGAGTAATTATTAAATAATCAAGTTTGCCTATTTTATGGTCTAATAAATATTTAAGAATAGTTGGTGCTAATTCTTTTTCACCAGTATCTATAAGTACTGAAAAATTATCATTATATATGAGTGTTGCATCTGCTTTACCTGCATTAAAGAAGTAGATATTAATATTTTCTACACTGTTTCCTTTATTAAATTTACCTACTAATAGGACTCCTACTATAATAACTCCTATTATTAGAACTCCTATAATTATATTTCTTAAATTCATATATTATCACCAACTTAATTATAATAAAAAAAGTAGATTAAATCTACTTTTTGTTTTTCTTTTTAACAGTAACTTTTTCTTCTATTTGTCTATTGTCACTTTTATTCATCATTAAAGATAAATCATTATATTTTTTATTAACAAAAGTTAAAGTAACAACAGTAGCTGCTAAAACGAATAAGAATGTCCAAATTATAACTCTATTATATGGTCCTTCTTTTTCTGCTTTTTCTTTATCTTCTTGTACTTTAGCATATTCAATTGCTTTTTTAACTACATCTTCTTTTTTATTATTTGATATTTCTGTATCTATAGCAGCAGTTATTTCAGGATCCATTCCTTGAGCAAATCCTTCAAAGTATTCATCACCTATTACTATAAATGGTACTCCTCCAGCTTCTACTCCCATATAGTTAGCTACTTTAGCAAATAAATCTCTATTTCCTTCATTATTCCATACTTCATATATTTCATATTTAACTTTATTTCCATATTTAGGAATAAGTGTATTAACAACATATTCTAAGAATTCATGACAGTGAGAACATCCAGCACCTCTAAATAACAAAACAGTTGCTGCTCCATCTTCATCTTTATGTTCAAATGAATAAGCTATTCCTTCACTTTCTAATACTTTTTCTAACGATTCACTTACATATTCTACTTCTTTTTTATCTTCTTTTACTTGTCTTTTTGTAGCATGAACATTTATTGGAAGTAATAATGCTATTAATGCAAATACAAGTATTATTAATTTACTTTTTTTCATTTTTCTTCTCCTTAGTTTTATTTAGTTCAATTAGTTCATCTTGAAGACTCATCATTTGTGTATTTAGTCTTACAATTTCTTTCTTTTTCTTAGAATTACTTACTGCTACACAAATTAATATAATTACTAAAACTAATAGTAAGAATCCAAACCCTACAGTAACACCTATTAATAGTATCATCAAAGCTACTTTTGCATCTTCGCTTTTAGCTGTTTCACAGTCACATTTATTATACTTTTTATTATCAGTTGGTTTATTTTTTTCTTTTTCTTTTTTAGTCTCTAATTTTTTAATTTCATCTAAAATATCATATTTTTTATCTTTAACATATTCTTCATCTATAGCTTTTGCTATTTCTTCTTTATAAAAATCAGTAAATCCCATCCATGATTTATCACCAATTACTATATATGGTACTCCATCTGGTTTCTCTTCAAATAAGCTAGCTGCGTTATTCATAAGATCTTTATTATCTGTGTTGTACCATACTTCGTATGCTCTTAGTTTAAATTTTTTTCCATGAGTCTTAACTAATTCAGTAGTTAAGTATTCTAAGAATTCTTCACAGTGACTGCATCCTTCTCCTCTAAATAGATAAATAATTACTTGATCACTTGTTTCAGTATAATTAAGTTCTTCTTTTTCAAGCGGTGTTAAATAATCACTTAAAGTAGTAAATACTCTTTCTACACTTAGAGCATTAACCATAGAAGGAAGAAATAATACTAATGCAAGTAATATTATTAAAATTTTACTTTTTTTCATTTTTCTTCTCCTTTTTCTTACTTTTTTTATTTTTATCCATCATAGTAAATAATAAGTATACTATTACTAAGAAAGATATTGGTACCAATATAATTAACATTAAGACTGCCCATTCAGGAAGCTTAAATGCTTCTTTAGTTGGTACTTCGGTAGGATCATCTATATCTTCTGATGGTTCATATTCATCTAAAGCTTTAAAGAAATCAAATCTATCTTTTTTATTATATTCTTTCTCTATAGCTCTTTCTATATCGATATTATATGTAGATGAATAACCCTTATAATAATCATTTCCAATTACTATAAATGGAACACCAGACCTATTAAGTTTAAAATAGTTAGATACGTATCCAAATAGTTTTTCATTGTCACTATCATACCAAGTTTCATATATCTTATAATCTACTTTATCTCCAAGTTTCTTATTTAGAGTTGTTGATGCATAAAGAAGAAAATCATGGCAATGAGGACAACCTTTTCCTATGAAAACATGAACTGTAATTGGATTATTCTTTTTTGTTTCCTTTATTTTATCTAAGCCATCTAATTCTAATGCTTCATTAAGTGTTATTTGATGATATTGTATATCATCAGGAATTTTAGCATAAACAAATATAGGAAATAAGAATAACAACATTAATATACATAACAATATATTCTTCTTCATATTTTTCTCCTACTTATATATAATACCAAATTTTAGGCATGAAAAAAAGTAGTTTAATACTACTTTTGAACATAATTTATAGATACACCTACTATTATATAGAAAGCATTTTGTAAGTGATGTGAACAAGTTTGAAGAACTATAATATCTGAATTAGCATCATATGGTACATCTCTTTTAAATATAGCACCTTTAACCATTTTATCTACATGTGTAACAAACTTATCACCAGTATAATTAACATACATATGCTCCTTTTGATTTGCTGTAACTTCTTTTATAGCAGTTATCTTATATACTTTTTTACCACCATCATATTGGAAGATAATATATGGATGTTTATCAAAGTATGTCTTCTTTAAAAACTTTTCAAGTCTTCTAAATGGAACATCTAGTTTAGAATCCCTAGAGTTATGTCCATATATATTAATTTGATTATTATCAACACCTGTTCTGTAATCTGCAAATGTTGCTCCTTTAATATCTTTTTTCTTATCAACATTATAATCTAGATAATATTTATTATCTTTAGTTTTAACTACTAATACATTGAATAAATCAGGAACTTCTAGTCTTCCTATAATATCATTGTTTTTATGTTGTTTTCTTTTAGCATTTAAATCGACATCTTTACTCATCTTAACAACATCTATATCGATGTTAAGTACTTGGTCTGCAGTTTGATCTAACTCTTCTGGTGATGTTATTGTTTGAACTTCTCCTCCACCTTGTTCAGGTGCTGGTTGTAAGCTCATGAAAAGCAGTGCACCAGAACCAGCTAATAATGTTAAGAAAACGATATATAAAAATATTTTTACCCCTTTATTCACGGTATTCATCTCCTATTCTAAATTCATTTTAACATATAATATTAAAAATTGAATTAGTATAGATTATATGATTTACACATATATACAAAAAAAGAATCCAAGTTAAGGATTCTTTTTAATTATATTTGTTGTTGTTCTGAAGAAGTATCTTCATGATCTTGTTTTTCTTCGTGTTCTTTCTTTTCTTCTTCGTCTTTATCTTTATCACCAGCAAGTGCTGTAATTCCAACTCCAGCTGCTCCTGCCATTACTCCAGCAAGTGCTCCTAAAGCTCCCATACCAGATTGATTTACTTTATTATTTCCTTGCATAATATTATCTACACTTACATCGATACCAGTATGTGGAATATACTCTTCTGGAGTATCATCGATATAAACTGGAGGTGGGGCTGTTGGAATGTCATAATCTGGTGTAGTTGGTGGAACAAATGTTGGTGGAAGAGGTACGTAAGTTGGTGGTTGTGTTGTTGGTGTACTACTTGTTGTTGGTGGCTTAGTTGTTGGCGTACTTGATGTTGGTGGCTTAGTTGTTGGTGGCTTAGTTGTTTGACCAGGTTGTGTTGGTGGCTTAGTTGTTTGACCAGGTTGTGTTGGTGGCTTAGTTGTTTGACCAGGCTGAGTTGGTGGCTTAGTTGTTTGCTGTGGTTGTGTTGGAGGATTAGTTGTAGGTAAAGTAATTGGTGGAGTCCATAATTTTCTTCCCTTCTCTCCTCTAACTGGTGAAATCTCTCTTTGATCCCAGATTGTTAATACTGGACCAATTGGATTACCATTTTCATCAACTCTTTGAATTTTAATATATCCACCGTGAGTTCCATCACCGTTAAATACTTCCACTACTCTATATAGATATCCATATCCATCATCAAATGTTACATAATCTCCAACATGGTAATCTGTAGCATTTGTAAGAACTGGGAATCTCTTAAAGCTACTAAAGTCTGCATATAATTGACTGAAGTTAGCTTGGAATGTTGAGTTATCTTTATACATGTTGTAGAATTGTCCACCCTCATGAACGTGAGCAGATAAACTAGCAATATTTTGATCTAGACTTTGAACTTTTTCAATTAATCCTAAGATAACTTGCTCAAGATCACATTCAATTTTTTGTTGTTCTTCTACTGCTTTAGTTGCTTCTTCATAAGCAGTCTTAGCTGCTTCCATATCACTCTTCAACTGTTTATATCTTGCAGTTTCAACTCGTTCACCTTCATCGTTTGTTTCATATTGATTTGTGTATCTAATTGTTTGGCCTATTCCATCCATCTTTGCCTTAGCCGCGTTTTGAGTTTTAATTAATTCAGCTAAAACTTTATCAGCGTTTTCAAGTTCTGTTAATCTTTCATCTAATTCCATTATTGCTGCACAAGCAGGTTCAAGAGCTTGCTCAATGTTATCCATTGTTTCTTGTAATCTACCTTGAATAGTACGAATATTTCTATCAGCTGTATCAGCTGCATCTCCTACCCATGTTTCCATACGTGCACGCATTTTATCTGTCTCAGCTCTTAGCTGAGTAACTGATTCTCTTAATGAATCACATTTTGCTTGTAATTCGCTTGCTGTACCTTTAAAGTTTGCATGAATACTTGCATATGGTGGATAGTAAGATTCTTTTTGTGCAAAGCTTGAATCGAATGTTAATAATCCAGCAGCTGCTAATTCATTAACATGCGCTGTTGCATCTTGTCTTGACCATTGTCCACTATTAACAAGTTGTCCAATAGCAGCTTGTGGATTAGCATATCTTGGTGGTTTAGAAGGATCACCTAATCCAGGAAGTGTAGATGTTTGAGTGATATTGTGTTGCCACATTGCATCATCATAAATATCACTTCTATCTACTGCTGCACTAGTTCCTCCACCATTTGCTAAAGCACCTTGTGCATTTAAATCTGTTCCAAGTCCTGTATATTCAGTAGGAACTTCTGGTTTATCAGTAATAATTCCTGCTACTTGGTAACCAGCATTATTATAAGTAACTTCCCCTGTTGTTCCACCTTCTGGAACATCAGTAATACCAGTTGCTGAAACCACTTTAGTTTCACCAGGTTTAACGCCCTGTAAATCTTTAAGCACAGCTTCTTCAGAATCATAAGTTCCTAGAACTAATAATTCATCTTCTGCATCTCTTACAGTCCATTTACCTGTAGTTGCATCTTGACCAATTACAACTTTTCTACCATTGTATTCTTTTTTATCTCCATAGTAGAAATAATCAGTTCCTCTCTCTTTTGTATTTGTATAAGTACCTGTAGTAATTGCTCCACTTGATTCATCACGGCTATATGTTCCACCAGTTGTATATGAACCAGCAAATCCATTATGATCTCCGCTTTGAATTTCATAAGGTGTTACAGTTGCATTCTTTGGATCTATAGAAGCTCCAGTATTTTTATCAACAATAGTAACTCCACCTTTTCCATCGAACATTACATAAGCATCTTGTTTTTTTCCATCTGCTCCTGTAACACTACATAGGAATGTTTGATTACTATTTCCTTGTGCCATAGCTTCTACATTCATAGGTTTATCAGCTAGTGGATAAGCCTTATCACCAGTTTGTCCTACTCTTTCTGCAAATGCAACTTGTTCTGCTCTTTCACTTTCATGATATCCATAAGTAGATCCTGCTGCTATTTCAGAAGTTACTACTTGAGCACCATTTGCTGCCATCTCTTGAGTATTTGTTTCTACTATTGCGCCATCTGCACCTTTTAAAGTTAAGTTATATCCTTCAGTATTATTTGCAGTATAACTATCTACTGTATATACTTTTCCATCGATAACTACTTTTTCACCAGGTCTATATGGTAATTGATTATATACTTGAACTGGTTTACCATCAGCTCCCATTGTTACGTGAGATAACTCAGTATATCCAGTTACATCTCCTAAATTTCTAGTTCTATAGATGTACTGTTTCCCATCTTCACCTACAGCATATGAGAAACCTTCAGGTAACTTAGCATTAGCTGGTAATAATGCTGAAGGAAGTCCTGCAGCTCTACCACTTTTATCTGTAACATATGAGTTAGTCCATAAACTAACGTATTCTTGATCATTTGCCATTGTTAAATTAGAACCAGACCCTGTTGTAGCAAATCCGCTAGGAACTGTATATGACTTATCACCTGAAGTGATTGTAACCATATGAGGTTTACTTGCATCATATGACATTGTATAATCACCTGCAGGTATTTTATTATCACCCACTGCAAATTCAGAAGTAACATGGACTGTGTAGTTACCTAAAGTACTAGCATCAGTTAAATTAATTCCACCTAAACCATACATTATAGGTTGTTCTTTATTATCATCTGCCATATTACTCCCTCCTAACTATTAACATTTAGTTGTTCACTAAAGTCTTCTGCTTTTTGATTTAATTGTTGTTCTAATAACTTATAATCTTCTAACGTCTTCTTTAAAAATCTTATATAGATTTCTATCGATTCTACTATCGGATTAAAGTTTCTTTCTAATTCTGTATATTTCTTATATAATGCTTCTTGGCTCTTTCCTGTCCATGTCTTTGTCGCATTATATTCATTTGATATTCTTCTTTCACTTTCAAAGTGATTCTTTATATTTGGAAGTGTCTGTTCAAATACTTGGATTACTTCTTCAAACTTATTCGTATCTGTTATAACTATTCTGTTCATATTCTTCATCCACCTCCGTCTCTAATTCTTTACTGAAGCTTTGGTCGCTCTCTTTGAAATCTCCATTTGCTTTCTCTATGAATTTTCCCATCTTCATCATTGCTAGTGGTAAATCTTTCATCTTATCAAAGTATGCTCCAGCATTCTTATAAAACTTATCTGCATCTTGTCCTTGCCAGATCGTCTTTAATATCTCTATTTGTTGTAGTAGTTTATCGATATCTGAATCAAAGTCTTCTGCATCTTTTACCATTGTTCTTCTTACTTGATCTAGTTCTTCATGTTGTAACTTTATCTCCATCTATCTTCACCTACTTCCCTTCACTTACAGCTTCATTTGCTGCTTCTGTTGTCATTCCTACTACACTTCCTAGTGTACTTTCATTGGCTGCTGGTGGTAATATGTTGGCTGCTTTTGCTACTTCATCATTCATCATATTAAATTCTAGGTCTACTTGTTTTGTTTCCCCTGCATTTGGATTTATGCTTCCTAGTGTCTGTAAGCTTCCTCTTATCTCTCCTAGTTGTTGTTCGCTTAATCCTCCTGCTCCTGTCATATCCATTAGAGCTTGTTCTGTATTATTTCTCATTATATCTTGAGCATTTTGTTCTGTTAATGCACTTCCACTTTGTGCAACATCCATTCTTGCTTGTCCAGAGATTCCGCTTCTAGCATCTAACTTGCTTTCTCCAAGTCCTCCGCCTGTTGTTATGTTTCTCATTCCTTGTTGTCCTTGAATTCCACTTGTTGCGTCGTACTTCTCTTCTCTTGCCTCTGTTGTTGTTGCTATGCTTCCCATTCTCTCTTCTTCTCTGATTGAACTTTCTGCCATATTTTCTTTAACGTCTGTTTCATTTCCATCGTTAACAGATTTTCCGTCTACTTTCTCTAATAGTTCATTATGATACGCTGTGTATCTATTTTGCTCGTTCTTAACAAAGTCTTGCGTTACATCGATTGAATCTGCTGCTCTTGCTAATGCTTCATCCATTGAGAACATTGCATCTGTTTGTCTTGTCATTATTCCTTGTATATTTGATAATGATCCTCCTAGACTTCCAAGTTGTTCACTGATTACTCCTATTCCATTCCCGAATAATGAGCTCATTCCTTGAAATCCGCTCGATGCAAGTGTCTGTGCTTCTCCAACTTTAGTTGAGCTTTGCGCTATCAATCCTGATGTTTCAGCCATTTGATCTGAGTTGTAAGCCATTATATTTCCCATTCTATCATCACCTTTACCATACTATAATCTATCAATTATAATTTTAAAATATTTTTAGCAAAATAGCAACTTTTTAGACTTAATTTAACAAAAAAAGTCTTAGTTTCCTAAGACTTTTTATTACTATTCAGTTTGTCCACTTTCCTCGCTTGAGTTTCCTTCTTTTTCCTCTTTTTCTTTATCCTCGTCATCTTTGTCCTTAGCAAGAGCTGTTAATCCAAGTCCTGCTGCTCCAGCCATAATTCCTGCAAGTGCTCCAAGTGCTCCTGCGCTAGATTGTTGTACTGGTCCATTTCCGTTAGTATCTCCTATTACTGTATCGATTCCAGTATGTGGAATTTGTTCAGTAATGATATGTGGTGGAGGTGCTGTTGGAATTGTTGGATCAGGAATTCTAGTTGTTGGAGGTGGTGGAGGTGGAGGTGGTGGCGGAGGTGGTGGTGGTTCACTAGTTGTTGGTGGAGGTGGTGGCGGAGGTGGTGGTGGTTCACTAGTCGTTGGTGGTGGTGGCGGAGGTGGTGGTGGCGGTTGACTAGTTGTTGGTGGTGGTGGAGGTGGAGGTGGTGGAGGTGGTGGCGGAGGTGCAGTTGTAATTGGTTGTGTTGTAATTGGTTGTGTTGTGATAATTGGTTCAGATGTTGTAATTTCAGGTCTAGTTACAGGCACAGGTGTTGGTGGTGTCCATAATTGTCTTCCACCCCTGATTGGTGTAATCTCTCTTTGATCCCAAATTGTTAATACTGGTGCTCCAGGAATTGGATTACCATGTTCATCACATCTAATTATCTTAACATAACCAGTTGCTTTTCCGTCTCCATCGAATACCTCTACTACTTTATATAAGTATCCGTATCCATCATCGAATAATACTATATCACCTACTTGGTAATCTGAAGCATTAGTAATGGCAGGTAATCTAGTAAAGTTTTCAAACTCATAGATAATGTCATTATAATACTTTTCAATATTAGCTGCAGATTCAATCATATAATGATTTGATCCACCTGGATCTACAAAGCTCTTATATTGAACGATTACCTCTTGAAGATCTTGAACAAGTTCAATCATTTCAAGAATTTCTTCTTCCATCTCATCTTCTAATAATTGTTGAGCTTCCATCGCTTCTTTTGCTTCTGTATGCGCTTGAACTGCAGCATCATAAGCTTGTTTTGCAGTATCATAAGCTGGATTTGGCTCTTGTGTAGTTTGTTGTACTCCATTAACTGTCTTTGTTACTGACTTAGTCTTTGGTGTACTATTTAATGTTGATAAAGCATCTTGTTCTGCTTGATCAGCTTGTTTTTCTTTTTCGATTAATTCTTTAAGAATTTCATCTTGTTTCTTTAATTCTTCTAATTTTTCATCTAAGTGTTCAATTGCGTAACATGCTGGCTCTAAAGCTTGTTCTATGTTACCCATTGTAACTTGTAATTTCCCTTCTACTGATCTGATAGCTCTCATAGCAGATTCTTTAGCAGATCCTGCCCATTTATCCATTTGAGCTAACATTGTATCACACTGTGTTCTAAGTGTTGATACTTGGCTTCTTAAATCTGCTGCGCTAACTGAGAATTTTCCATTCTTAATTTGTTCATGTAATGATTGATAAGCTGGATAATACTCTTTCTTACCAGTAGTTTTACTTGCGAAAGTAATTTGTCCACTAGCTGCTAAGTCTTGAACATACTTTCTTGCATCTTGTCTAGTCCATTGTTGAGATGATACTAATGTATCGATAGCTTCTCTTGGATTTGCATATTTTTGAACTCCATTACCAAGTCCTGGAAGAGTTCCTGTTTGAGTAATATTATGATCCCACATGTAGTTATCATAAATATCTTTTCTATCTACAGCTTGGCTTGTTCCACCTGCTCTTCCTACTTCAGAGTTTCCTTGGTCTACTACTGTACCAGTAACTCTATAACCATCATTTGAGTAAGTGTATGATGTTTGTTGATTACTGATGATTCCGCCTTGATTCATCAAATCATTCTTACTCATAGTAATAGCTTTACCAGTACTTGTATCTATTAAGTCGTAGTCGCCTCCATTATTTCTAACAGCAGCTACTTGGTACATCTTTCCACCAATTTCTACTCTAGATCCGGCTACTACTTGTCCGATGTTATTACCATCAATCTTTTGAGCAGGCATTTTATTAGGAACGTAATCTCCACGAATACCATGTCCGTCTCCCTCTTCTAGACTGTATAGATTAACATCTGTTAATTTTGCATTCTTAACTTCTTGACCAGTAGCTTTATCAGTAACTGTATATCCACCTTTTCCATCGTAAGTAACATATACATCTTTACCATTTAATTGTCCATAAACTACTGTTCCTGCTTTTTGGTCTACCATCTGGTTTGCATTTCCAGGTGTAGGTGTTGTACCTTGTTGACCATTATTTATATCAGTTAAATGTCTGTTTTGTTCAAAATCAGCTTGTTGTTTAGATACATCAGTATGAATTCCATACTTAGCATCTTTTGGTATAACACTTTCAACTACTTGTGCTCCATCAGCTTTCATTTTGCTAACAGATGTTTCAATCTCTTGTCCATTAGCATCTACAAGCTTAAGGTTGTAGTCCATGTTATATTTGTCCCCTACTGCACCAGTGTAATCACCAACAGTATATTCTTGTCCATTGATTACTACCTTCTCTCCTGGTCTATAAGGAACATTATATGTAATCTTAGATCCATCTACTGGATCAGTAATTTCTACTCTCTTACCTGTGATGGCATCTGCTTCTCTAGCATGTAAACCAATTTCTTCTCCATTTGCTCCTTGAGTAACTGTTCCGAATGTGTTTGGTTTAAATACTGTAACAGTCTTTCCACCATCTGTGTATGTAACATCTTGTGCTTTTGTTCCATCTATAGTTGCACTTGGTAAGAATTTTTCATTAAACATTTTTTGTTGTTCTGGAGTAAGTCTACTATTATCTATATGCATAACAGAATTTGTCCAGAACTTGTTGTAATCTTCATGTCCTGTAATATTTCCGTTTACATCAGCTGTAGACATCATATTATAAGGAACATCTAATTTTTGACCAGTAGTATGGTCTTGAATTCTAATTGTAAGACCAGTCTTATTAGTAGGATCAGTATAATATACATCATCTACTGTATAAGTACCTTGTGGATATTTAACTCCATTTACTTCGAATTCAGTTGTTACATCAAAGCTAACATTTGGTCTTACTCCTACTCCTCCAAACCACCAGTCCCAATATTCATTGGCACCTGCTCCCCAATAAGCACGTTGAGCTTTAGAGACACCGTCTGCACTACTGTAAAACCCAGCGCCTAATGTTGGATTGTTATTATTTTCACTTGGTAATGGCATCAGTATCCCTCCTAACTATTGACATTTAGCTGTTCACTAAAGTCTTCTGCTTTCTGATTTAATTGTTGTTCTAATAACTTATAATCTTCTAATGTCTTCTTTAAAAATCTTATATAGATTTCTATCGATTCTACTATCGGATTAAAGTTTCTTTCTAATTCTGTATATTTCTTATATAATGCTTCTTGGCTCTTTCCTGTCCATGTCTTTGTCGCATTAT
>Ga0247608_10000274_pt1 | contig 89948 bp, 80 predicted proteins | sample 176DNAGHGlowgp2_FD_193490 | JGI IMG/M metagenome (GOLD analysis project Ga0247608, IMG submission 193490) | Sheep rumen microbial communities from Palmerston North, Manawatu-Wanganui, New Zealand - 1766 DNA GHGlow gp2 | ecosystem: Host-associated > Mammals > Digestive system > Stomach > Rumen ... | reverse complement strand
TGAATGCTGAGAAACTGAAAGTGCTCAACTCCACGCTCGAAAAACTCGAAAAAACCTTCGGAAAGGGCTCTATTATGCGTATGGGCGAGACCCATATTGAAGAGATGGACGTCATATCTACCGGTTCCATTGGCCTGGACACGGCACTCGGTGTCGGCGGATTCCCGAAAGGCCGTATTGTTGAAATCTATGGACCCGAATCCTCCGGTAAGACCACATTGGCCATCCACGCCATCGCGGAGGCGCAAAAACAGGGCGGTATCGCCGCTTTCATCGATGCGGAACACGCCTTCGACCGCTTCTATGCCGAAAAATTAGGCGTGAATACCGCTGAACTGCTGATTTCCCAACCCGACAACGGTGAACAGGCGCTCGAAATCGCCGACAACCTCATCCGCTCCGGCGCCATTGACATCATCGTCATCGACTCCGTGGCCGCCCTCACCCCGAAAAGCGAAATCGAAGGCGACATGGGCGACTCCAAAGTCGGCCTGCAGGCACGCCTGATGTCACAAGCACTGCGCAAACTGACGGCAACCATCAACAAGACAGGTTGTTGCTGCATCTTCATCAACCAATTGCGTGAGAAAATCGGCATCATGTTCGGCAACCCGGAGACCACCACGGGCGGTAATGCCTTGAAGTTCTACGCCTCTGTGCGCCTAGATATTCGCCGCCAGACCCAAATCAAAGACGGAGACAAGGCCATCGGTAACCACGTGAAAGTCAAGGTGGTAAAGAACAAAGTCGCGCCTCCGTTCCGCACAGCGGAGTTTGACATCATGTTCGGTGAAGGCATCTCCAAGTCGGGCGAAATTGTCGATCTCGGTGTCGAATACAATATTATTAAGAAGTCTGGCTCCTGGTTCTCCTACGGCGACTCTAAGCTCGCCCAAGGTCGCGACAGCGTGAAACAGCTGCTTAACGACAACCCCGAGCTCTCCGATGAAATCGAGGCCAAAATCCGCGAAGCCATCAAAGAAGGGATGAAGTAATGGCTTTTGGCTGTTAGCTTTTGGCTGTTGGCTTTTTTTACCGATAGCCAACAGCTAACAGCCAATAGCTAATAGCCAACAGAAAAAAGAAGAGAATGAAAAAAATTATCACCTGCTTACTGGCGCTGTTGTTATTCTTCGGTTACGGTTGCCACAACAAGAACAAGTACGCCGATCTGCCGCCAGAGCTGGCCGAATTATGCCTGAACATCGACAAACACCCTAAAAAGTCCGAAAACTACTATAAAAGAGCGCAATATTATTACTCACACGAGAACATTGACAAGGGTATCGCCGACATGCAGACGGCCATCAAGTTGCAACCCGACAGCAGCAAGTACTATGTGATGCTCTCCGACCTCTACTTTGCGCAGCATGAAACCGACTTGACGGAGGAGATGCTGTTGAAGGCCATTTCCACGGACGAGAACAACAATGAAGCCCGACTGAAATTAGCTGAGCTTCAATTTCATACGCGGCAGTATGAGGATTGTGGCAAAACCATCGACGAGGCCGTACAGCGGCAGCCACACAATCCGAAAGCCTACCTCATCAAGGCCTTCATGTTGAAGGATATGCAAGACACGGTGGGTTATCTGCGTATGTTACAGCTTGTTATCGACCAGGATCCTCGGGAGACCAAAGCGTTCCTTGAGCTCGGCTATTTCTACCAGCAGAAAAACGACCCGATAGCGATTTCCTATTATCAAAACGGTTTGAAGGCCGATCCCAACAATGTGGAGCTGCACTATAATCTGGGCAAGATGTTCCAGGATATGGACAAGCTTGAGGAGGCGGAGCAGGAATACAAGACTGCCATCGCCATCGATTCCACGCATATTCCTTCTCTGAATAATTTGGGATATATGTATTTGGACGATAATACAAAATATGAGGAGGCCGTGAAGCTGTTCACTCAGGTGCTGCAGATAAACCCGCAATTCGTGTATGCCCTTTGCAACCGTGGCGTGGCGTATGAGTGTCTGGGCAATTATGTGGCCGCCCGTAAAGACTATGAGGAGACACTGAAACTCGCCACTAACTTTGAGCCGGCCATCAAGGGCCTCAACCGTTTGGACAAACTGCAACATTAAACGCGTATGAACGAGAATCTGGATCCCACTACCCAACACCTGTCGGCCTCGGACAAAGAGTTCGAACGGGCGATTCGTCCTGCACAATTCACGGATTTCCAGGGACAGAAACAGGTCTTGGAGAATCTGATGGTCTTCGTGCACGCGGCCAAAGGGCGTGGCGAAGCATTAGACCATGTCCTCCTGCACGGTCCTCCGGGCTTGGGCAAGACCACCCTGTCGCACATCATCGGCAACGAGATGGGCGTGAACGTGCGTGTCACTTCCGGGCCCGTCATTGACAAACCCGGCGATCTGGCCGGACTGCTTACTAACCTGGAGCCGCACGATGTCCTGTTCATCGACGAAATCCACCGTTTGTCGCCGGTGGTGGAGGAGTACCTCTACTCAGCGATGGAGGATTACAAAATCGACATCATGATCGACAGCGGGCCGAGTGCGCGGAGCGTGCAGATTTCCATCAACCCGTTCACGCTGGTGGGCGCCACCACACGGTCGGGTTTGCTGACAGCGCCGTTGCGTTCGCGCTTCGGTATCAACCTGCGTCTGCAATACTATGATGCCCAGACACTTGGCAACATCATTAAACGGTCGGCTTCCATTTTGGACATCCCCATTGACGAGGATGCCGCCTACGAAATCGCTTCCCGCAGCCGTGGCACGCCGCGTATCGCCAACCTGTTGTTGCGCCGTGTCCGCGACTTTGCCCAGATCAAAGGTGACGGCACCATCACCCTGCCCATCACGCAGATTGCCTTGACGGCGTTGAATGTTGATAAGCACGGATTGGACGAAATGGACAACCGTATCCTGAGCACCATCATCGACAAGTTCAAGGGCGGTCCGGTAGGCTTGAGCACCATCGCCACCGCCGTGGGCGAAGACCCTGGCACCATCGAGGAGGTCTATGAGCCGTTCCTCATCCAGGAAGGTTACCTGATGCGCACCCCCCGCGGACGCGAAGCCACCGACCTGGCGTTCACGCACCTGGGAAAGTCGAGGTATGTGTCGGGGCAGGGGGAGCTGTTCTGAATTAAGAATGCAGAATTAAGAATTAAGAATTAAGAATGAGGGAGAGGTAACTACTATCCCAACAATTATCAATTATCAATTATCAATTATCAATTCATTACAAGTTCTTGATGGATAGTTGATTGCATTGCTTTAGTAAAAAAAATCAACATCGCACGTTTGATATCAAAAAAAGTGTATTTTTGCCGCCCAATTTGTAACGACAAAAAAATATAGTGATATTATGAAAAAAGACATCCATCCCAAAGAGTACAGAACCGTGGTTTTCAAGGACATGTCAAACGATTATGCGTTCCTGACGAAGTCAACGGTCAACACGAAAGACACGATTGTGTGGGAAGACGGAAATGAATATCCGCTCGTGAAATTAGAGATTTCCAGCACCTCCCACCCCTTCTTCACCGGTAAAATGAAGTTGGTTGACACCGCTGGACGTGTGGATAAATTCCGCAACAAATATGCCCGCCATTTTGATGCTGGCAAGACGAAATAATCCATATATTTTGTACTTTTGCTGACCTTTTTTGTAACCCGAAAAAGGTCAGTTTTTTTATGCTAACTTCCTGAAATGATAAAAGATATTATTACACTAGGCGGTTTTATGAATGGCGAGTCGAATGTCATCCCCATCCTTTCGGTGGATGATGAGATCAAGCTCAGCGAGGAGTCTGTGCCGGAAGAAGTGCCTCTTCTTCCGCTGCGTAATACCGTGCTGTTCCCTGGAATGGTCATCCCGATCACGGTCGGGCGTGAGAAATCTTTGAAACTGGCCCGTGACTGCGCCAACAGCGATGAACTTATCGGGGTGGTCGCTCAGCGCGATAACAGCGTGGAAGACCCTACCATCAAGGACATGTACCGCATTGGCACCATCGCCCGTATCCTCAAAACACTCAACATCCCCGACGGCAATGTCATGATGGTTGTGCAGGGCGTCAAACCTTTTGAGATAGGAAGAGTCGTCCATTCACGCCCTTACTACAGATGCTTCGCCCATCCGTTCCTGACCAACGATTTGGATCCAGATGTTATTGAATCAGAGGAGTTTAAAGCAAAGATGATCATGATCCGGGAGACCATGAGCAACATTATGCAGCTGACTCCCGGCACCCCGCGCGATGCCATGGCCGCCGTGAATAATATCGAAAGCAATACTTTCCTGCTCAATTTTATTGTCTCTAACCTCACCCTTACGGTGGAGGAAAAGCAGGATGTGCTGGAAACCCAGGATATCATGATCCGTGCCGACAAGGTGCTGTCCATGTTAACCCACGAATTGCAGGTGGTGGAAATCAAACACCAAATTCACACCAAATCCAGCAAGGAGATGGAGAAGCAGCAGCGTGAGTATATCCTGAACCAGCAGATGAAGACTATTCAGGAGGAACTTGGCGGTCCATCCACGGAAAAGGATTTCGACGACCTTCGTGAGCGCGCGGCCAAGAAAAAGTGGGATCAGGAGACGGCGGACCTTTTCGACAAAGAGTTCAAGAAACTGCAACGCACCAACTATATGTCCCCTGACTACTCCGTGCAACTCAACTATTTGGAGTTGCTGCTGGATCTGCCGTGGAACGAGTATAGCGAGGACAATTTCGACTTGAAGAAGACTCGCGAAATACTTGACAAGGACCACTATGGTTTGGAGAAGGTGAAAGAGCGTATTCTCGAATATCTGGCTGTTTTGAAGCTGAAAGGAGACATGAAATCCCCGATTCTCTGCTTGGCAGGGCCTCCGGGTGTGGGCAAGACTTCTCTTGGCCGCTCCATCGCGGAATCCATCGGCCGGAAATATGTCCGCATTTCCCTCGGCGGCGTGCATGACGAAGCGGAGATCCGTGGTCACCGCAAGACCTATATCGGCGCCATGCCCGGTCGCATCATCCAAAACATGCGCAAAGTGGGCTACGCCAACCCCGTTTTCGTGCTGGACGAAATCGACAAGGTGTCCGGCATGGGCGTTAACGGCGACCCTTCAGCGGCTCTTCTCGAGGTGATGGATCCCGAACAGAACAGCACCTTCAACGACAACTACCTCGAAACCCCGTTTGACCTCTCCAAAGTGCTCTTCATCGCCACCGCCAACAATCTCAACAGCATTCACCCCGCTTTGCTCGACCGTATGGAAATCATTGACATTCCCGGCTATCTGGCAGAGGAGAAGTTGGCTATCGCTATGAAACATCTTATCCCCAAGCAACTGAAAGACAATGGGTTGAACGAAGAACAACTTACAATTCCCGAAGAGACGGTAAAGCTGGTCATCAGCGATTATACCCGGGAATCAGGCGTGCGCGGCTTGGAACGCACTATCGCCAAGATCATCCGCAAACGCGCGGCAAAACTCGTGCAGGACGGTGCCATGGATCCTGTCGTGAAACCAGATGAGCTGAAAGATATTCTCGGATCCCCGATTTTCCAGATGGAGAAAGCTCTCGACAAGGATGTGTTTGGAGTCGCCACAGGGTTGGCCTGGACGGCCGTGGGGGGAGAGATCCTTTTTGTGGAGGCTCTCACGAGTGCAGGGAAAGGCGAGCTTTCTATGACAGGCAACCTCGGTGACGTGATGAAAGAGTCGGCCACCATTGCTTACGAGTACCTGAAAGCCCACGCTGCTGACTATCACGTTGATCCTGAAGATTTTAACAATAAAAAGGTACATGTTCATGTGCCTGAGGGGGCAACTCCGAAAGACGGTCCTTCCGCAGGTATCACCATCCTCACCGCTTTAGTGTCTGCTTTCACGCAAACGCCTGTGCGCGAGAAGATTGCCATGACCGGCGAAATCACCCTGCGTGGAAAACTCCTGCCCGTGGGCGGCATCAAGGAGAAAATCCTGGCAGCCAAACGCTGCGGCATCTTCGACATCGTGATGTCCAAGGAAAACAAGAAGGACATTGACGATATTAAGGAAAACTTCATCGATGGAATGACCTTCCACTACTTTGAATCGATGAAAGAGGCGGTTAAGTTCAATTTTAATTGGAAATAAGATGGCAAATCCCTATTACGAATCGGCATTGACGGAGCGCGCGGGCGTGGAACAACCCATGCAGGTGAATCCGCATTTTAAACGGCACAAAAAAGTCGAGCTGACCGTGGACGATTACGTGAAGGGGATTTTGAACGGCGACCGTACCATCCTAAGCCGGGCCATCACCATGATAGAGAGCGAGAATCCCACACACATCGCGATGGCGCAGGACATCATTGAACGTTGCCTTCCCCATTCGGGCAATTCGTTGCGCATTGGCATCACGGGTGTGCCGGGGGTGGGCAAGAGCACGTTCATCGAGTCTTTCGGCGGGATGCTGACCGCGCAAGGCCACAAGTTGGCGGTGCTGGCCATTGACCCGTCAAGTGAGCGCACGAAAGGCAGCATTTTGGGTGACAAAACCCGCATGGAAACGCTTTCCGTCGATCCGAACGCCTTTATTCGCCCTTCGCCCTCCGGTTCCGCATTGGGCGGCGTGGCCCGCAAGACCCGTGAATCCATCATTCTTTGCGAGGCCGCCGGCTTCGACACCATCATCGTGGAGACCGTGGGGGTTGGACAGTCGGAAACCGTGGTCAAGTCCATGGTCGATTTCTTCCTGTTGTTGATGCTGGCTGGTGCTGGCGACGAACTGCAGGGCATCAAGCGCGGCATTATGGAAATGGCTGATGCATTGGTGATTAACAAGGCAGACGGTGACAACCTGCCCAAGGCAAAGGGTGCTGCCTCGCAGTATCGTGCTGCTTTGAAACTCTTCCCCAAGAGTGACAACGGCTGGGAAGTGCCCGTGGAGGTCTGCTCCGCGCGGGAATGTTTCGCCTTGGACAAAGTGTGGCAGATCATTCAGGATTTCGTCACGCTCACCAAAGGAAACGGTAGTTTTGATAGAACCCGTAACGAGCAGTTGATCAACATTTTCTACCATTGGATAGAATACACTTTACATAACCGTTTCTACAATAACGAAGCCACTCAAGCGCGCATTGACGAGCTGATTCCGAAAATTCAGTCGAAGCAGATTTCGCCTTACATGGCCGCTGCGAAATTGACGGAATAATTCGCTCACGTCCTAAAAAAATGTATCTTTGCGCGTTTAAAAAAATAGGTGAGATGAAACGCTTCGTTCTTTACAGTCTTCTGACTTTCACAATGTTATGCGCTATGGCGCAGCCCAAAGCCATCAAGAATGTTATCTTGATGATTCCTGATGGCACCTCCACTAGTCTGCTCTCCGCAGCTCGATGGTACCAAACCTACATGGATTCCAACAACACTACTTTGAATATAGACCCGTACATCTGCGGGCTTGTGCGTACACACTCCTCTGATGCGCCCATCGGCGACTCGGCACCCACCACTTCCTGCTACGTCTCAGGACAACCTTCACAAACAGGTTTTATCTCTACCTATCCCGTGGCTACTGACCACGATTTGGTCCCCGTAGATGCCACTCGCGCTTACCAACCTTTGGCCACCGTGCTGGAAGCCGCTAAAATCCTGCAGCACAAATCTACAGGATTGGTTTTCACCTGCGAATTCCCGCACGCCACCCCCGCCGACTGTTCCGCACATACCTATAAACGCAGCAAGTACGGCATGATTGCCCCGCAAATGGCTCATAACCATCTGGATGTGGTAATGGGCGGCGGTGTGAAATATCTCTCCGAGAAACTTCAAAACGACCTGAAAGAGACCGGTTACAATGTATATTTGGATGATATACAAGGTTTCAGAAAGTGTAACAAAACCCCAGTCTGGGCTCTTTTCGGCGAAACCTCCATGCCTTACTGGCTGGAAGCAGACAAACAGAAAATGCCATCATTAGCCGAAATGACACAAAAAGCCATCGAGTTGCTTTCCAAAGATGAGGATGGGTTTTTCCTGATGGTGGAGGGTAGTAAAGTTGATTGGGCTGCCCACGACAATGACGCCAAAAATGCTGTCATAGAGTTTCTGGAGTTCGACAAGGCCTGTGGCGTGGCCCTCGATTTTGCCAAGAAAAACGGCGAAACCGTCGTGGTGATTCTGCCCGACCACGGCACGGGTGCCGTCACGATCGGCAACCCCAAAGCCAGCCGTGACGGTTATGACAAGTTGTCGCTTAAACAACTCATGAGCCCCATCGACCACTACCAACTTTCCAACTGGTCCATGGGGGAGAAACTCAAAGCGGTTGATACCACTCAATGGCCTCAAATCTTCGAAACCTATTTCGGTTTCACCCCACAACCCGCTGAAATCACTTATCTTGCTACCGCTAAGGATTACGACAAATCCTCATTCTCCAAAGAAGAGCGCAAAGACAATCTTTCGATGTGCAAAATGCTCAGCCAAGTGCTGTATAATCGCACCTATTTCGGCTTCACCACATTCGGACACACTATTGAGAATGTTTTTTTGGCTGTATATCACCCTCAAAACGACATACTTAGGGGCGTTCCCACCAATATCGATGTTTTCAACTATCTGTGCCGCCAGATGGGTCTGACGGACAAAATGGACAGCTTGACCTCAGACATCTATGCTGACCATCATCAGGTTTTTGAAGGTTATGACATGAAAATTGACAGTTTGGACAAATACCATTATCGTTTGACGGTCAAAAACAGGCGTAATGTGCTGGTGGCTGACAGTTATGAAAACTATTTCACTATCAACAATAAAAAAGTAGACCTGGAGTCTGTGATTGTCTATATGGACAAGAACAAAACATTTTATCTACCAAAGGAGTTGAGATTATATATTGAGTTAAAATAAGATATAGAACGTATAATTTTTTTTAGAAAAAAGCGTTAAACACGATCAAATAAGTAAAAAAAGAATATGGAAACCACAAATTCAATGAATTACGGAGGACAGAGTCAGAACAACAATCAGGAAAATCCTCTGAAGAAATGGGTGATTATTTTGGGCGCTTTGGCAGGACTTTTCTTCTGCACCACGATTTATTTCGCTCGCTTTGCAAAACCGACCATGAATAAGGTCTACACTCAAGTGGAGACGAAAAACATGGAATTGCAAAACGAGTTGGATGCGCTCATGGCTGAGCATAACCGCATCAAGGAGCAGTATGGCGATCTTTCCGATCAGTTGAGCGAGAAAGACAGCATCATCATGGCCAATGCCGCGGAAATCGAGAAGCTGATTAACTCCCAAGCGGATTATAACCGTATCAAGAAGCAGCTGGCACGTTTGCAGAATATTTCGCAAGAGTATGTTCAAGAAATGGACAAACTCTATCAAGAGAATAAAGCGCTGAAAGAGGAGAACCAGCAGGTGCGCGCCACTCTGGAACAAGAGCGTGAGGTCACCCGTAATATTCAGAAATCCAATGAGGATTTGTCCCAGAAGATCAGTAATGCCGCTACTTTCAAGGCATACAACATCAAGAGTTCCGGTTATCTGGTGCGCAATAAAGGCACAGAGGAACCCACAGAAAAAGCCAGTAAGGTGAAACGGATCAAGACCACCTTGATGCTGGGCGAGAACTCCTTGATTGAACCGGGTCCGGTGAACATCTACTGCCGTATCGCCATTCCGGAAACCGGCAAGGTGTTGACGATGGGTACGGGCGACACTTATTCGTTCGTCCATAACGGACAACGTCTGCAATATTCGTGCAAAACGGTGGTGAACTATAACAACAAAGCTGAGAACATCGACCTGAATTGGGATCTGATGTCCGATGACAAGGCTATCAAGGGCCAGTATAGCGTGCAGGTATATACGGACGACCAGTTCCTTGGCGAAACTTTCTTCACTTTGAAGTAAAGGTTCATACTTAAAACTTTTGGATGACATGGTTAGTAGGCGTTATTTGAGAATCAAGACAATGCAGGCGTTATATGCGTATAACGCTAATCCTAAGGCAAACATGGTAAGCGCTGAAGCTGATTTGCTGAAGTCTGTCCGCAGCTGCTACGCACTGTTCCTCTGGCTATTCGCTTTGCTGCCGGAAATCGCTTTTTACCGAACAAAAAAACTGGAAAGTCTGAAAGAAAAATATAACCCTACGGCAGAAGACTTGAACCCCAACACCAGATTCGTGAACAATGCGGTGATCCGGCAGATTGAAAACAACAAAGAACTCCAGCAACTTTGGCCCAAATACCATGTCCTTTGGGAAGATGAAACGGATCTGATCGCCAAATTGTTCCGTGAAATAGAGCAGCTGCCTGAATACGAAGTGTATATGTCGGGGCGCGAAAATGATTACCAAGAAGACAAAAAGTTTGTACTGACGGTGATAGAGAAGGTTTTCGCTGACAACGACTTGCTGCATTGGTACTTGGGTGAAAAAAACACGCATTGGATAGATGACTATGATGAAGCAATGATGATGCTTTATCAGAATGTGAAAGATTTCAAAGAGGCCAAGGGAGATGAATGTAAAATAGATTCCTTATACAAAAGTTCCGATGATGAACTTTTCTGCAAGCAGCTGTTCCGCAAGACGCTTGAACATGCGGACGAATATACCCAGCTGATTCAGGGAAAACTCCAGAATTGGGAACTGGAAAGGGTCATCAACTTGGACATGCTTTTGATGCAGATGGCTTTGGCCGAGCTGCTCGAATTCCCCCAAATTCCCATCAAAGTGACGTTGAACGAGTATATAGAGATGGCGAAATGGTACAGTTCGGAGAAAAGCAAGGTGTTTGTCAACGGCATCTTGGATCGTCTGATTGTGGATTTGCGCGATAACGGACGCATAGTGAAAACGGGGAGAGGGTTGTATCAGAATTGATAATGGATAATGGATAATTGATAATTGATAATGAGAAAGACGACAATATTGTTAATGTTAACCATCGGATTGGTGTTTGGTGGGTGTCATCGGAAGCCCGCCAAGGAAGGCGATTTTTCGGTGAAGGATGTGCATATCCCGCAGACTGCCGAAGGAATGTCTGCCAAGGATGCTGAAAAGCTCCCAGTCATTGAATTTGAAACCAAAACGTACGACTTTGGGGATGTAATAGAAGGCGAGAGGCTGACGTATGCTTTCAAGTTCAAAAATACAGGTAAGTCAAATCTGATTATCTATTCTTCCGAAGCTACTTGCGGCTGCACCACCTCGCAGCCTCCAAAGGCACCTGTCCGTCCGGGTGAGAGCGGGGAAATTGTCGTCACGTTCGACTCCAAGGGTCAGAAAGGCAAAGTGCAGAAACGGGTCTTGGTAGGCGCCAACACCTATCCCGTGGAAACCATCCTGACCATCACTGCGAATGTGTCGTCGAGTAAGTGAACAGTGATTAGTGATTAGTCTTGAATATCAAATCACAAATCACAAATCACAATTCACAAACAAATAAACAAATAAACAAATAAACAAAAAACAAACGTATGCTGAACATTTTATTCCCTTTATTGGATGCTGCCCCTGCAGCAGCTCCCTCTGGCATGGGAGGAGGCTCCTCCATGCTCATTATGATTTTGTTGATGATTCTCGTTTTCTATTTCTTCATGATTCGTCCTCAACAGAAGAAGCAGAAGAAAATTGAAGAGGCTCGCAACAGCCTTCAAAAAGGCGACAAGGTGGTCACCATCGGCGGTATTCACGGCAAAATCACGGATATCAAGGACAACACCTTCACCATTGAGATAGCCCACGATGTCCGTATTGAAGTGGACAAGGCTGCCATATCCTTTAACGAAGCCAATCTGAACCAGTCCAAAACCGACGTGAAGCCGGAGGAGAAAAAAGAAAACGAGTAAACGATGTCGGACAACAAGCAGAGGATTCCTTTGAAATTGCCATCGCTGGCTTTTGTGGTGTGCCTGCTGATCTCCATTGCATGCTGGGTGCTTGTCACATTTTCCAAAGATTATAAAATGACTTACGAGTATAAACTGGTGTGTGACAACCTGCCCGAAGGCCGCAAGTCTGTGACGGCATCAGATACCATTATTGAGCTGACTTTCAATCAGAAAGGGTTGCGTTATCTGGCAAAACCCTTTACTGACAAGGAGAAGGTGGTGGTGGTTTCGGTCAATGATCTGATAAAGCCGAAGCATAAGGTGAGCGTTTACACTTTCACGAACAAGGAGATGTGTGATTTCCTTTCCACCCACAATTTCGGTCCGGAGTTGGTGGCGGTCTCCTCACCGGAGGTTCTCACCTTTTATTTGCGTTAAAAATGGTTAAAATCGGGCTTACCGGAGGGATAGGTACTGGGAAAACATACCTTTCTTCCCATTTCCGTGATATGGGAATTCCGGTGTATTATGCAGACGAAGAGGCGAAGAAGCTCTATTGTCGGCCCGATTTTTTGTCGGAGATGCGTGAGTCGTTCCCGGAAGCGCATCTCTGGCTTCCCGACGGGTCTCTTAACATGGCCGAACTGGCAAAGTCTTTTGCGGATGAGGTCTTCTTGCAGCGGCTTAGCCGTTTCGTGCATCCGTTTGTGATGCGCGACTTCGAAAGCTGGGCCGCACGTCAAAACACGCCTTCGGTGATGATGGAGTCGGCCATATTGTTCGAGTACGATTTGGTCTCCTATTTCGACAAGATCATTGTTGCGGACGCGCCGGAGGCATTGCGCATCAAACGCATCTTGGCGCGGAATCCCCATCTGACAGAGGCGGACATCCGTCAGCGCATGTCGCGGCAGATGTCGCAGGAGGAGAAATGCTCCCGCGCGGATCTGGTGGTCTGCACAGGGGAGACGTATCGGGAAGGGATTGTAATTCATAATTCATGATTCATAATTCATAATTGGTTGGGGGACAACGGGATGCGTGGCGGTGATTCGGAACGGCGGGCTATCCCCGTCAGGGGATGCCTCTCTGTAGCCGTGGGTGATCCGATGCGTAGCCCGAATCCCCGCGAGGGGATTCATGGGTTTCCGCGGATTGCGCGAATCACACGGATCTCCGCGGAGAGGGTCTGCGGGAATCGGCGAAAGCGGCGGGGGAATATGGTTGGCGACGGACCATTGGTGAATATTTGAGGGGCAAAAGTATAAAAATAACGACAAATAGTATAGCCCATTTCTTTTCATCGGCTATAGATAATTACATTTTTTTTATTCGTATAACGTTTTGGATATATGGCGTGAACTCTTTGGAAGGCTTTCTTGCGGTTGCCGAAACGTTTGTCATATTCATATTTTTTCACCCAAAGGCCTCCTGAATAATCAACATAGTATATGGTCTTCTTTCTGTCAAATGTGGTAACACTTATGAGAACGTTCCCACTCAATAGAACTTCTTTCCACATATCACATTTAAATTCATACGTCTTCTTGTGGGGTGGTCCTTCATACCATTCGGTGTAAATCATTGTGATATTTAAAGCTGCCGTATCAGGGAGGTTTTGCAATTTCTGATAGGTTAGACCTTCTATTTGTAAATGACTTCTAAAATAGGAGAAAGACAGTGTATCGCCAGAACTAGTAACACACGTGAAACCTATAGATTCAGGAAGAGTTCCATCAACGACAACTATTGCGGGAACTACCTTCTGTGCCAAAACTATATTGGCAAACATAACCACAAAAACAAACAAACTTAACTTTTTCACGTTGAAAACTAGAAATATTTGATTTTTCTCAAATTATTTATACTTATTTCCCCAACTTTATTCTTTCCCGAATCGTAAATCACGGCGGTTCCCAATCTCTTTTCATACACAGTTCCTGTACTGAAATTTGGCACCGATTGATAACTGTTTCCGACAACAACGTTATAGTTGTAATTTGGGAAAACGGCTTTGTCTTTATCAGACAAATTGTATGGTGTCTGGACACAAGTTCCTGTACCATCAGGACAATCGAAATAATTCAGTTTATGGGAGTGTATGGACATATATCCTTTAGAATCTATTTCAATTTCTCCATTATCACCCCCTGTTGGATAAAATTTAGGCAGCCTACATTCTCCAGGAAAAGTAGCGGCTTCTTCACGATTTCCACCATTGTTCACAGTCATATCATACACGGATACGATTGTATGTGCCACAATTTTGTTTGTCTCCCAATCAATTTTCACATCGGAATGATTGGTCGTTTTACCAGAAATATCATTGTTTCTTATTGTATTGATACTTTCCTCATCTGAAACAAAAAAAACGTTAAGATCATCATTTCCATCGGTCCCCAATAAATTACCATTCCAATCTCTATATTCCCCTATCTCCTCCCCATCCGGATCCACCACCCTCACCGGGTTATTCGCGCAATACGTATAAGGCGAAAGCGACGGATATTTCGCCGCCATCGGGTCCACGCTCAGCCATACATTCAAATCGGAGGAGTAATATCGTGAGCCAAAGTAGCTCAGGCCGGTTTCGGGGTCGCGTTCCTTGGCGGAGAAGGTGAAAGATTCGTCACGGTGTGGGTGTTGTCCGAGGTTCCGCCGCACAGAGTTGGTCGGCCGTGGCCACGACAAATCGGGTGCACGGCGGAATGGTGCTGGGGGTGACGAAACGGAACCCCGGTTGGACAGAGCTTTGGTCGGAACGGGCTGCCTTTCCACGGCGGGAGATGCGGAGCAATAGCCTAAGATGGGTGCGGGCGAAATCCCTGGATGGGGATTCATCAGTCTCTGGCAGTATGTGCTACGGCGGATCATTGGCAGGTTAGATTTTTTGTCTATATCAGTAATTGTTTTTTGAAATATTGCCTAACAACAAACTAATCGCACGAAAAGATAAATCTTTGTTTTTGTTGATAATATAAAACTTGTCAACAATATCATTCTCTAAACAACATCGCAAAAAATAATTTGGTTTACAGTTAATGTCCAATATTGCAGATCCATTCGCATCTATAGAATAGTCTATAAATGACTCTGTCATAATATAAAAATCTGTCCCCAAATTGTTCAACAAGTTTTCTCTGCTAAATCCAATCAAAGGAACAGCCCTTTGAGAACATTTGTTAAAGTTTTTCGCACTTTCATTGTTTTGTATCTCATAAATCGAAATGTTTTGAATAGAATATTGAGTAAGTTTATGTATGGAATCCTTACTGTATAAAACCATTGACGAATCCTGGGTATCAAAGGATTTCAGAATATCTTCGAGATTCAAAGGGACGAAAGGTTTTCTGAATGGAGTGTCTATCGGGGGCTTTTCTTGTCTAATGATTTTCCCCAACGAGTCTAGGACCAGTAGTTCTCCACATGGCTCATACATTTTGAAGTGCATCTGACCATTCGGCCAATAAGACCGATATTCTCCTTCACTTCTATCGTTTTGATACCTTGAAATAGAAGATAACGATCCGTTTTCCCTATATGTGTAATAATATCCGTTCCAGGCTTTTTTCTTTATGTGAGCAACAACTGCGAGATTGTTTGTGCCTGGATAAAAGAACATCCATTTTCCATCTTCTAATTCGTGTTTGACTATACAATGATTATATCCCCCCTTAAACGTACATTTCATATAACGTTCATCTTCATATACAGCTATATGTGTTTGTCCTGACACAATATTCAAATAAGCTATAAGAAAGAACAATAACAAATTAATTTTTTTCATAGTGTCATTCTAAATCAGGATTTCCTTTCCCTTGTGTTTGATGAAGCTGGCCATATCCTTCAAAACCTGACCATCCTCCAGTTCGGTTTTTATTGTTAGCATCAAAAACGATGTCTTGTTCAATAAAACCACTGTTAGATGTGGATGTAAAGACTTTCAACTTTACATAGGTATTGCCATCTTCTTCAATTTGTTCAGGAATACCAGCTAACATGGCTGCATGCCCATTCATGAAAACGATATCCCCTATTTCTCCTTTCATAATATCTGTTTCAAAAGACCTACTCAATCCGTCTTCATTTGCAGGAGTGTCATTGCCTTTTTGGAACCATGCTTTTGCCGAATATCTTCCTTTAAATGAGTTGTTCTTGTTTGAAAAACCGGTTTGAAGGTATGAAGTAATCTTATCCCCTGAATTCATGTATGCGTGCCAAATCACACCGTAGCAGGATTCTTTAGTCGGGATCTGTTTAGTCAAGGTGCTATGTTGTCCTTGATTATATCCATACCAAGAATCTCTTTCAATATCTTTTACTGATCCAACTTTGTTTAGAAGATAACGTTGTGCATAATGGAAAGCATACATATTCTCCTCCCCATTCGGATCCACCACCTTCACCGGGTTATTCGCGCAGTAAACGTAAGGCGAAAGCGACGGATATTTCGCCGCCATCGGGTCCACGCTCAGCCACACACTCAAATCGGAGGAGTAATATCTTGATCCAAAGTAAGATAAGCCCGTTTCGGAGTCGCGTTCTTTGGCGGAGAAGGTGTAACGTACTCCGTCAAAATCATTCAACCGTTGGTTTACATAATCTTCTCCCCAAGGCAGATAATGCAAGTGCTGGACAGGATTGCCTGCCGAGTCTGTTATCCAAGACGAAGAACCCAAATGATCTGAATGGTACCAGTAGGCCTCGCAGGTGTCCTTCTGGCGGTTGGTGAGGGCGGTGAGGTAGGAAAGCTGCGCGGCGGTGTCCGTGATGCCAGGGTTGAGTGCCAGCACGAGGCTGTCGGCGCGGCGCACCTTGCGGTTGGCTGTGGCGGTGTCCGTCACGGGCGTGGCTAAAGTGGAGAAGTTACCGCGGCCGATCTGCGAGGTGATGCGCTCGCTCTCGGCGTAGTAGTGCTTGGTATAGCCTCTTGGTGTGACCACCAAATAAGGAGAGGCGTATAGTGTGGGATGTTCCGGAGCCCAATAGACGGATCGTCTTCCGCTGCGGTTACTGTATGTTTTGAGGTAGGGCAGCTTGTAGGTGCGGTCGCCGCCGGCGTCGTACTGGTAGTAGGAAAACCATTCATTGTCCGTCACCGTCAGCAGACGGTTATCCTCAGTCCAGGAGAGCGAGCGGCCATTTTGAGCCACCATGTTGCCGGAATTGTCCCAAGAGAAATTCTGGCTTGTGTTGGTCACAGAGTCATACACGTTTGAGAGTGTGTTGGGTTGTTGAATGTTGTAGTTGTATGCTCGTCTGCTGTTTTGGGTTGCATGGCTGGTTCCATATCCTCCTTCCGAGTAAATATTGGCATAGGATTTTTTAGAAGCAATTCGACCATTCTTGTAGTACGCCATCCGAACGGTGTCTTTTAAGTGCTCGTTTTTCATCGTGTTGTCCCACTGTCCATGGGAGTTGATCAACCGATACAAGTCATCATACTCGTAATAATGGCTGTAGATTCCGCCAAGGCCGTTAGACAAAGCCCCCGCCATGTTGACAATGTCTGTAATGTTGTTTACTGCATCGTAGGAGTATGTGATGCTCTGCATGGCAGCTCCTGTGCGGGTCTGGCTCTGTAAGTTCTGCAGCCGTTGAATGTCATCGTAGTCGTATTGCGTGTGCGTGCCGTTGCCGTAGAAGACCTCGCTCTTCAGCTCGAACTCGTTGTAGGCGATGCTGTCAATGTACGGGTAGGTGTAAATAGTGTATAGAGGGAATGGGCCGATGTCACCAGGACTGACATTAAGTCCCATGGTGTTCATCTGCATCGGTCGGACTATCAGACTGTCGTGCGGTATAGGAATCTGTGGCTCCATATTGGATCTTTTGTATTGTCCGTAAACCTTCTCCAGCATTCCTCCGAGATTGTAGTCATAATGAACCTCCTCCCCGTCGGGGTAGGTCATGGTCTGTATGCGGTTCCAACTGTCGTATTCGTATTGCATCTTGAAGGTGTAGGTTCGGTTCTCAAACGGAAGCGCAAAAGTACGAATATTTTCGGTAAGTTCGCCGAGTTTGCAGTGACGGGAAATGTTTCCCGCAGAATCCGCAGATTTCCGCAGGTGGCATTTGGGGATGTTTGTCGGTTTTATGCTCATGTTGGTCTTGATTTGCTGTTTGAGATTCAGGGATCGTTATATTGCTTGACTGCGGTTTTCATCTTCCCTAATACTGCGACAACGATAGGAATGGTCACGAGCGGCCTGCCGCGAAGTTTGAACGGATAGCGTGCACGGTCGCCCCAAAAGAGAAAGAGTTTATTTGACCCTTTTCAGTGTGGCGCGTTGAACCTCAGCAAGGTAAGTGTCAGCAAACTCGTCACAATAGAGTTGAATTTCCTTTTTGGAACATTTCTGCACCGTCCAAGATTGGAACATAATAAGAAGCTTGTTTGAGCTTTCGTCGTATGCCCAAGGGGAATTTTCCGATGAGCCATCCGAATATTGGATGAGACAGGTTCCGTCTGCTTTGACTGTGAGCGTCATGCCACCATCAAGCATATCTCTCCACTCAGTACCGGAAATGGGCTTCTCTTGATAAGACGTAACCTCACAAGTTCCGATGAAAGACTCTTTTGTCACCTTCTTGTCTGAGCAGGAGGTCGTTACCGTTACTGCGGCGAATGCAATCGCCAGGATAAAAAATACTTTTTCCATTTTTTTATGTTTTTTATGATGAATATAATTTGGTTAATTGATAATTTAAGTTGTTGATATTCTTTATGTTATAGGTATCGAATTGTGTCCATAGGCGTAAGAATTTCGGATAACACATTTCGCCTCCTTGCCGTTGATGTAGATGGTTACCCTGCGGGTGCTGCTCTTTGCCATAAACCTGTAGTTTGTGGCAAAGATGCCCTAAACGTCCGACACGGTATGGGACACCTCTACTAATAGTTTTTCAGCTATCAGTTTGGAGTTTTGAATCTTTCATAATTCATGTTATCTATAATTATAATAGAGACCTTGTTTACCCTATTTTACATTTAAAGGTCCATAGATGGGGAGTGCCACATTGGATTATATCTTTGGGGCACTTAGACAGAAAGATGAAAGATTTGTCATAGATGAGTTTCAATATGGTGGTTTCAAGAAAATCTGTTTGTGGACTAGAAAGATGATCGTAAGTCGAGCCATTTTTGAGTGACTTATTAAATACGTTTACAAGAGACCTCAATTCAAACGGATAAACAATTTTGATCATTGTATCTGTTTCGTTATTGTAAAAAGCAATCAAATCCAACCTCAAAGAATCGACACGTAAAATCAAGAGATTCTCATCGGAATTGTCATTGCTGAAATATAGTTTTACTTGAACGATAACCTCTTGAGAACTGAATTCAGCAAAAAAAGGGATGACAAGAGTTGGAAGGTGTTCGAGGTTTGGTGAGTTTACAAATATGCAACAACTATCGTCAGGGATTCCTTCTGAATTACAATTGCTGGTACAAATATCACAAAAATATATCTTTGATTCAAAATAATCTGGGAATGGATAATTAACGGTCTGTGAATTTCCTAAAAAAGGCAATGTCAACAATAAGACCATAACCAAAGAACTAATAATTGTTGCAAGATATGTTTTGTGCTTATTAAATATCATAATATAACATCATTTATTGTTTATTTTAAATAATGGTGATATTAAAGAACTGCTCTGATTATCCAGTTTTTGGTGATAATCGTCATATGTACCATAACGATTTGAAGTAGCGGAATCTTTAAATCCATCAACAATTGTATTAAAATCACTTTGACTATATCCTTTCAAACGAATATTGTTGAGTGATAGAATGTATTTTATCTGCTTTTCTGAATATTCTCCTTTAATGTCGTTTCGAAACGATAAATTATTATTATTACCAGAAATCATCTCAGCAAATAAATATGCTTCAACTTCGTTATGAATTGACTCACCTCCTTGTCCTTTTTCTTGTTGGTATGCGTGAAAAACTTCGTGAGATAGAATTGATATGTTATTGTCTTTCCCATTAGTATAGATGGTACCACCATCCCTTTTACCCTCGCCATTATAGTTAGGTTCAAATGCACCAGATCCTCCTGCTTGATATTCGGACGAAATTGAATAACACGATTTGGATTTGTCTAACACGTCTATTACACTTTTCCCACTTTCATGCATGTAAATCTTATTCATAGTGTTCCATTTGTTCCTTGTGCTTTTAGACGCTTCTTCAGGGCATGCTTGACCTGGCATATATCTGAAACCATCAATATCAATCTCTTCCCCATTCGGATCCACCAACTTCACCGGATTATTAGCACAATAAACATACGGGCTCAGCGACGGATATTTCGCCGCCATCGGGTCCACACTCAGCCAAACGCTCAAATCACTGCTGTAATAGCGTGAACCAAAGTAGCTTAGGCCGGTCTCGGAGTCGCGTTCTTTGGCGGAGAACGTGTAACGCACGCCGTCAAAATCATTTAATCGTTGGTTCACGTAGTCCTCTCCCCAAGGCAGGTAGTGCAAGTGTTGCACAGGATTGCCTGCCGAGTCTGTAATCCATGAAGAACTGCCGAGATGGTCAGTGTGGTACCAATACGCCTCGCAGGTGTCCTTCTGACGGTTGGTAAGGGTGGAGAGGTAGGAAAATTGGGCTGTAGTGTCCGTAATGGCGGGATTGAGTGTCAGCACGAGGCTGTCGGCGCGACGCACCTTGCGGTTGGCCGTGGCGGTGTCCATCACGGGCGTGGCCAGCATGGGAAAATTGCCGCGGCCGATCTGGGAGGTGATGCGCTCGGATTCGGCGTAATAATGTTTGGTGTAGCCCCGCGGGGTAATCACCAAATATGGTGAGGCGTATAGAGTGGAGTGTTCCGGTGCCCAATAGACGGAACGTCTTCCGCTGCGGTTGCTGTACGTCTTGAGGTAAGGCAGCTTGTAGGTGCGGTCGCCGCCGGCGTCGTACTGGTAGTAGGAAAACCATTCATTGTCCGTCACCGTCAGCAGACGGTTATCCTCAGTCCAGGAGTGCGAGCGGCCATTATGAGCCACCATGTTGCCGGAATTGTCCCAAGAGAAATTCTGGCTTGTGTTGGTCACAGAGTCATACACGTTTGAGAGTGTGTTGGGTTGTTGAATGTTGTAGTTGTATGCTCGTCTGCTGTTTTGGGTTGCATGGCTGGTTCCATATCCTCCTTCCGAGTAAATATTGGCATAGGATTTTTTAGAAGCAATTCGACCATTCTTGTAGTATGCCATCCGAACGGTGTCTTTTAAGTGCTCGTTTTTCATCGTGTTGTCCCACTGTCCAAAGGAATTGACCAACCGATACAAGTCATCATACTCGTAATAATGGCTGTAGATTCCGCCAAGGCCGTTAGACAAAGCCCCCGCCATGTTGACAATGTCGGTAATGTTATTTACTGCATCGTAGGAGTATGTGATGCTCTGCATGGTAGCTCCTGTGCGGGTTTGGCTCTGTAAGGTCTGCATCCGTTGAATGTCATCGTAGTCATATTGCGTGTGTGTGCCGTTGCCGTAGAAGACCTCGCTCTTCAGCTCGTATTCGTTGTAGGCGATGCTGTCGATGTAGGAGTAGGTGTGGGTATCGTACAGCGGGACTGGGTCGCCAACGGGGGGAAGACTGTTAAGGGTGGCCTGCCCGCCAAGGCCGTGCAGGTTGAGCGGCACCAGGCTGTCGTGCGGCGTCGAGGGGTACTGGGGCAGAAAATCACCCTTCACCGTACCATACACTTTCTTCAACAACCCACCCCTGTTGTAGTCATAATGAACCTCCTCCCCGTCGGGGTAGGTCATCTTCTGTATGCGGTTCCAGCTGTCGTACTCGTATTGCATCTTGAAGGTATAGGTCTGGTTCTCAAACGGGAGTGCAAAAGTACGAATATTTTTCTCGATATTAGTAATTTGTTGCATTTATCCCTTTTGTGTTGAATTTGAAATGCCTTCTGTATTCATGTTCTCTGAAAGAACGTTTTGTGAAAGCCTGCGGTTTGAGTCCTGAAGATGTGACAAGAAATTGGGAATAGCGTTCATTATAAACTTTGATTTTCGAAATTTTTCCTCTTTTTGATAAAGAAAACGATCCAACAAGCTCACTTTCGCCTGATGTGTTTTTCATATAGCATACGACTTCTTCTCCATCTTGTTCTCGGTAGAACAAAGCATAATCTTCAAAATCCATTTCCGGAAAGTAGCACAACGAAACCTCTTCGACACACGACACCAAGCGTAAATTGAATTTTTTGTTACAATTTAGCTTGTATTTTATCACGGCATTGTATGAATTGCCGTTATGCACACGCTCTTTCACCCATAGGAAACTGTTCTCATTAAATACTATTGGATAAGACAACAATTTTATATCAAAACCTTCTTCCTGATTGGACATCCATTGCCCATTGACGACAAAAGGATATGTTGAGGATGAATTTGTACAAGAGTCATATACCCAAAAATGATACTCTTCGTCCCAATCAATCACTTTTACTAGATGAACGACAAGCAATGAGTAAGGTTCATACTTTATTTCAAATACTTGGTCAATCATCGAAGTGTCTGTAGAATAATAGTGATTGAACAGGTTAACGACATTTTGGGACATCAGCTTCTTGTCACTCAGAGTGTCTATAAGTGTACAAACATCATTGTTTTCTCTGCAAATGACCATTTTTTGATTCAGTTGTGCAGATAAATGCATCAAAGGTAAAATAATCAGTATAATAGTCAATTTTTTTTTCATTGTAATTGAAGCTTAATTAGAGGTGGTGGATTGTTTCGGCTTAGGAATCGCTTTGTAAAAATGAATATACACTTTCCCCTTGGGGACGTCTCCGCCTCCAACATTATAAAAAGGACCATATGTTTTCACACATTTCTGATCATAATACCGAGAATCTATAGACGGTGTTTCAACTTTCTTTTGGGAGGAAAGGTAGAAAAATTTAACATCATTGTCGTTTGCTATCACATCATCCACGGATGGAAAATTATCTGTTAAATGATATGCCGCCAGAGTTTTCGCCAGAGTTGTATTTGTTGGACAAGTTGCATTTCTGACATTTTTATTACGAGTGGTACCAATCAAATGAATAGCGGCTCTCGCTTTCAACAATTCTTGTTTTTTATCTGAATCCCAGTTGGTTGGATTATAAATGTCGGTTTGTGATGGATTATCTACATTCTTAGTTGGATAAATGCCACTGGTCTCCCCATAGGATGTTTTACTCAAGTGGCTTTTATTGTTGTCATTAACCTTCTTTATTGTCGGAGGATCATCAAAATCTTCCCCATCCGGATCCACCACCCTCACCGGGTTATTCGCACAATAAACATACGGAGACAAAGACGGATATTTCGAAGCCATCGGGTCCACGCTCAGCCACACACTCAAGTCAGAGCTGTAATATCTTGAGCCGAAGTAGGATAGGCCGGTTTCGGAGTCCTTTTCTTTGGCGGAGAAGGTGTAACAATGCATAATGCATGATTCATAATTCATAATTGGTTGGGGGACAGCGGGATGGGTGGCAGTGATTCGGAACGGCGGACTATCCCCGTCAGGGGATGAATGCCTGTAGCCGGGGTAGTTACGGTGCGAGGGATAAATCCCCGCGAGGGGATTCATGGGGCTCCGCGGATCGCGCGAATCTACACGTATTTGATCTGCGGGGAATTGCGGGGGCAGTGGGCTATATGTGAGGCTGCTGGGCAAAGCGTTTTTTGATGGGCTTGAAAATATGATTATATTGTTTTATTTGTTGTGCGAAATAGAGAAGGATTATAATCAGGTCAGTTTGACCATGTGTGAATTAAACGTATATATAATGATACGCTTTGCAAAAATTCTATAGCGTCAGTATCACCTCTATTCGCAGCCCTGTAGTACCATTTATAGGCTTTCCGATGAGATTGCAAACAACCTTCTCCTAATGAATAATAATATCCTAACAAATACTGACTGCTAGCGACACCATGTTTTGCAGCCTTTTTGCACCATAAAAAAGCCTTCTTCTTTGAAACAGGGACTCCTCTCCCGAAATAATAACACACCGACAATTTTTCTTCTGCCATAGGACAACCCATTTTTGCTGCTTTTTCGTATAGAAAAACAGCCTTGGAGTAATCGGGAGCAATGGAATCATTACCATTGTATAATTCTTCAGCTTGGACGTAGATCCAGTAAGCTTGAGCATTCAATTTGACCGTCATAAAAATGAGTACTAATGCAAAGATTGTTTTTTTCATAAGTAACAGATTTTTCAATTTCTTAAAGACGCGGGCAAATAGGGACACCCACCATTTAACATTTTGACAAAAACACGTGTTACCTCTCCTGTTACAGGATGTTTGTGGGCCACTTTATATCCCATTCGATAAGGTAACCCCAATTCATAACGAATCATATTCTCACGATAAACAGCTCGCCACTCTCCCTCTGGTGCTCCTTCTGGGGCTTGATTCCGACTTACTGATTTATCAGTCATATCAAAAACATGACTGAATTCGTGGCCTAAGTCAGTTGTCCCATTTTGTTGATATCCCTCTGTTGTACGAAGTCTTTTCCCCTCTGGATTCCAAAAAATAGTTGCGGATTTGAAATCCCCAGTCTTATTATCAATTATTTCATTATCAACACCGCTTTGATTGTTTTTTTCTCCGTGTCTATAAATAGCATCTATAATAATCGCATCTTTTCCCGTGTTGCCTTCAAATTTTCCTATCAATTCTCCACCTTGGTTAGTACTTCGCAATTTATTAAGTGATTTAAGCGCTTTCCCCTCAAACGAATCATTGTCGGGAACGAATACTCTATCCGTACCCTTGTAGTATAGATAACCATTGCGATAGTAATAATCATCGCCTACGAATATCTCCTCCCCATCCGGATCCACCACCCTCACCGGATTGTCCGCGCAATATACATACGGACTCAAAGAGGGATATTTGTCACTCATCGGGTCCACGCTCAGCCATACACTCAAATCGGAGGAGTAATATCTTGATCCAAAGTAACTTAGTCCGGTTTCGGGGTCGCGTTCTTTGGCGGAGAAGGTGTAAGTTTCGTAACGGCGTGGGTGTTGGCGGAGATTCCACCACACGGTTGCGGTTGGCCGGGGCCACGAACATACGGGGGTGTGGCGGAATGGTGGTGGGTAGTCAGTGAGATGCGACTGCTCCCCCGCGCAGGCCGTAGGTCTGCAGGGTTCTGTGGCGATGGCAGGGCACGACCAGGGGCGCACGCCGTAGGTGTGCGGGCACGTGGGGGATGGGCGATATGGTCGGTGGCGGGGCATTGATGTTTTTATAATGGCATATACGAAATTTTGGGATTGTTTACGATGTCAAATTTTAGCAAAGATGGTCTAAGCATCGTCATGGATAAGGACGGTAATAATATGGTTGGATTTTATTGAACTTGAGGCACACGATATTCATATACATCTTTCCACTTTATTGTTTTTTCAAATTCTTTTGTAGATATGGGAGATAGAGAGTCTGTTTCTATAATCGTATATATCAGTTTAAATGTAGTGCTCTCCGCATTAAAAAAATGATCGAAGAATTCATCGTCATGCCAGAACCTGTCAGGATACTCAATACTGTTAACTATCAAATTATCAAACAAATAAAAGTTGTTGATATTATTTGACAAACTCATTATATGGACACTTCTACGATTATTAACATCTATAATAAAAAATTGGCGAAAGTTTGAAGCCCATCCTGAGGGTCCCACAAGCATACAATTTACAACCAGAAATTTTCCTAAAAGATAGTATTCTCCTTCGTCCAAATTGAAAAGCTCAAAATCTTCTTCTTGCGGAACGAACTTATTTCGTAACAAATTTGTTATATGATTTATTTTGGTAGAATCTGTGATAAGAATGGGATATACGGTGTCTGTTTGGGAATAGTTTTTTTCGCCAAGAAACAATACAAAATCATTATCGGGAGGTGTGCTATTATTCGATGGTTTTGAATCCCTGCAACAACAACAGACAAATCCCAAAACAATCATTAGTGATATAATGTGATGTTTCATTATTTTAACGTCCTCCATGCCATTTTTTTGTGTTATGTGCATCCTTCCAAGCTTTTGTCAGTCTCATAAATACGGTTCTCCCAGCTGCAGCGGTGGATTCGTATTTGTACTTCCAAGAATCATTGCTCAACTTGTCACCCATACCAAAGATATCATGATACGAGGAACTGAAATGAAAACCGTTTTGATAAAATTGATTATTTGCCCCACTTCCTGATTTTGCAAAATCTCTTCCTTGCCAGTAATAGCCTCCGTTGGAATAGTCAAAATCACCTCCTATGGTGAGCATAGCTGCTCTATAAGCAATATTTACCTTTTTTGAGTTGGCAAAAGGTGACAAAATCGCATCTCTTTTTTCCCATCCATAAATTCCCCTTCGAGAAGCTTCATCGATCAACGTGCTGTTTTCAGCATTCGCTCTATTTCGAAGCACGGAACCAATTCCGGCAGATTCTTCTAGAGAATAATATTTTGCATCTGATTCAGCATAAATGGTTCCAGCCAAATCTATAAAATCAGAATTGCTGCCCAAAGAGTATCCGATAGCCGCTCTATTGTCCGATAATGTTCCATCTTTTTGAAAAGCATCCAATGTCATTTTATTGACAGCTATTGCTTCATCAATACCATCATCCACATGCAATAAATGTTCTCCTGTGCATATGTCATAATAATCAGTCATCTCCTCCCCATTCGGGTCCACCAACTTCACTGGGTTATCCGCACAATAAACATACGGACTCAGCGACGGATATTTGTCACTCATCGGGTCCACGCTCAACCACACACTCAAATCGGAGGAGTAATATCTTGAGCCAAAGTATGATAAGCCTGTTTCGGAGTCCTTTTCTTTGGCGGAGAAGGTGTAAATGTCCGCAAGAGGATGAGACGACTGCAAAGTGAGATATGCAAACCTCTGATTCATACGTTATTGTTTTGCGCTGCAAAGATATCATTTTTTTTGACAAATGGAAAAAGGTTATCTTTGCGCCATCTTTTTTTTCAAGAATTGTCATAATCCTTTTCAAATAAAAGGTATACAGTTGATTGAGCTGTGCCAGAACTGCGTCATGTCCAACAAAAAGACTCTGTTTGAGGGCAAAATTACAATATATTTATATATACATTAATAGATAAAAATTCATAACTTTTATGCCAACACCATTCATTGATTTCAGACCCGCACAAGTGATGGGACAAAAAGAAGTGTATGTTTGCTACTATGTCGTTGACCCGACCAGCGACAAACTCAAACGCATGCGTATCCGATGCAACCGCATCAGGAACCCGCGGGAACGGACAAGATACGCGGCGCTACTATGCTCAGAAATCAACAGGAAACTCTACAACGGTTGGAATCCGCTAATTGTTGAGGATTCCGCCGCATCCAAACGAGTCTCCATTGTGGAGGCTGCCACTAACTTCGTCCGTCAGAAGGAAAAAGACCTTCGAAAGGATTCCATCCGAAGCTATCGATCAAAATTATCGTTCTTTATCAGATGGTGCGAAAAGGCCGGCATTTCAGACTGGCTCTGCGGGCGTTTCATGAACAGCCACGCTGCGAATATCCTTGACGAATACGGAGAGGGAGAGAGAAGCACCTACGCATATAACAGTATGCTTCAATTCCTGAAAAGTCTGTTCAGGTCGTTTGTCGCCAACGGATTTGCATCGCGTAATCCGTTTGCGGCTTTCAAGGGGAAAAAAAGAGAGACCAAGCACCGGGTCATCATCCCCAAACAAGACCGCAAAAGAATCCTCAATTATTTCCACAAACGGGAAATGGGCGAATATGTAGCCATGATCCGCTTGTGTTTCAGATATTTGATTCGTCCAAAAGAGATGCTTATGCTTAGACTTCGAGACATTGATTTCGACACAGGCCTTCTCCATATTCCGCCCGAAGTATCGAAGAACCACAATGAACGCATCATTGCGCTTGGCTATGATGTGATGAAGTATTTCCTAGGATTGCAGAAGGAAGGCACTCGTTCTGACAATTACATTTTCTCTACGAATTTTAAACCCGGAGATCGACTATACACTACCAAGAACATGTTCACCGTCTGGCAAAGGATGAGAGTGCATTTGTCTATGCCGGACACTTACCATTTCTATTCGCTCAAGGACACTGGCATCACTGAAATGTTGGATTCTGGGATGCCTTCCAAGTTTGTGAAGGATTTAGCCGGTCATCGCTCTTTGGCTATGACAGAAAGGTATCTGCACTTTGCCGATGCCAAAAGGATTCTGAAGTCCAATAAGACACGATTCTGACGTGTTTCAGTTTGAAAGACACAAAATACATTGGTGATCATTCAGGCATGTAGAAGTTAATCTTGCAAAACCGTACAGTCGGGACACACCCTGTATCCCCCGTCTTTTTTACTTCCTACATGTTCTATCAGCTTTTGGTTTTGCAAGTCCGAAACCACACGTTCCAAAGTACGCTGACTGATTTTAAGGGAAAGATTCTCCAGAATGAAGGCAATCTGGCAACCCGGATTTTGTCGAACTATTTCAAAGATTTGATATTTGCGTCCACTTAGGATGAACACTGTTTTTATGTCTCGAGTGGATGATGGCTGCTGCGATTGAACATATTCGGCAAGATGTTTATGGAAAACCATTCTCTCACATCCATCAAAAGACCAAAGAGTGGGTGGAATCATTTCTTTGCAGAAAGAAATAGGGTCTGCAACTATGAAAACACGATCATCAGTACAGCAAACCTTGGTACCTTTTTCTTCTTCTTGAATGAAAAGGATTTGGTCCAAAGGCACAGCTATCTCTGTGTTGTCAGACAGCGTGAATTGTACAGTTTGGTGTTCCATGACAGAGGCTCTTTGTTTCTTTTTGAACTTTTTCTTCAAGGACACATAAAGTTCAACAATCAAAAACCATAAAAAGAAACAGAAATCACGAAGAAAAACAAGAAGGTATGTTGTTGACAAATAAATTGTTGAAGAGTATGTGGACCTATACACTGCCATTATGTCTTCGTTAACCAGGAGAATTTCAAACAAAGCCGCCAAAAGCAGCGTGATTAGGGAGATTAACCAAAAAAGACCGTATTTGCCATTGTTGAACCACTTTGGGATCGTGTATCGCCTGGTGAAAAACACAACGGAGGCGATTATAGCCACACAGCAATATTCTTTGTAAAGGTGGTGGCAACAAATAGGACGTAAAACTGAAAATCTTGCGAAAAACAAACATGTTGCCACCCAAAAAAGCAGACGTGATAACATGTAGAGGATTGTCTCGTGTCTATGAAAAAAATCTTTCATAACCAGTATACTACTTTACAATTAAAGTGCAAAAATAGCAATTATTCTGATATTTTCTCCGAAATACAATCTCGTGTTTTGCCATCACACCCATTCATTCCGCCAAAATATTTATTAGAGTTCGTCATTCAATCCGCCATTTGATTTATTTATGTTATTTTCCTACTCAACTGATAATCTGAATATTTCGAAGTCAAATACAATCATTTTAAACCGCCTTCTTTCTTATCGAAAAAAAAATTAAACCGCCAAGCTGTTATTTGCATTGTTACATATAGAAAAGATTAACTTTGTGTCGGATTCATTCAATTAAATAATAGCATTATGAGAAAATTTATCTTATTTTTAGCAATGGCTTCGGTACTTGCGATGACAGCCTGTAAACAACAATTTAACAACGAAGAAACTGATTCTCTTTCGAGTAATTACGCGATGATTGGTGCTGAATCTTCAAAAGAATTCGGCAGACCTATAGAAATCACTTATTCGGTTGGACATACAGCTCGTGAATGTAGTAATTCCTGCGTGACCATTAACGGGGTGAGCGGTCATGTGGATTGTCAGAATTGGGGGAATGCATGTGTGATTACCATAAGACTTTGGCCAATTGGTGGACAACCGAAAGGAGGTTCTTTTAATGCGTTAGTAGACACTGTCTGGGAACTCACAACTGAAGATTTTTTCCTTATGCCAGACCGTTCGCTTAAAGTAATACAAGACACGTCAGAAGAATACCTAAATATTCCCGAACAGTTAGTCTTTCGTGACAGTGTTTCGCGACAGTTTACCTTTACGGGACTCTTCTTCAGCGACAGACCGGTGTATTTAAACAATTAACATTTAATAATTATGCGCAGAAAGTTCATGGTTTTGGTGATTTTATGTGGGTATTTGTCCACCGCGGTGTTTGCACAAATCCAGCACCCCTCCGTCTGGGTGCGTGCCGACAGTGCGATTCTAGGTGCGTCATCTTGGATGGACGTGTCTGGCAATGGAAATAACGCCACACCATCTGGGGGGTCCATGCCCGGCACATTCTCCCGTATGAACTTCAACAAGTGCTTTGAAGTGGGTGAATCGGAGACATTCACTATGCCGCTGGGAGTCAACGACTCCCGGCAGTCGGACGTGATTGTGGTCTATGAAACATACGACACGGCTAGCGAAAATGCTTTATGGCAGATGCAGCTTGACACCGCCAGACGCGTCGGACAGACCACACAGCGCATCCTCAACGATAACGGGCAAATCACCTACGACACGGCCAACCGTCTGAAGCCCGTCATCAACTACCTCGCGCAGTCGTGGCGGACACCCGAGTTATGCGCCCCCACGCTCACCCTCTGCACAGCAGACTCGTTGCTGTTGTACGGGCGTATCGCCGAGGCCATGTATTTCGACCACCGAATCTGCGACACCGCCGTCATCCAGTGGATTAGCTATCTGGCCGTGAAATACGGCGTGACCCTTGCGCAGACAGACTATTTAGACAGCCACCGCAACGTGATATGGGACTACACCCATTATCCCGACTACTGCACCTCCATTGCCGGTGTGGGTCGTGACGATTCCGTGGGATTGTACCAAAAACAAACGTATTTCGCAGATAACCAAATGATTATAGGGATTGTAGGGGCGAATGCGACGTGTGTAGGGGCGAATAATTATTCGCCCCTACAGACGGAAAACAACGAGGACAACCCCGTCTTCATTGCGAATGGCGACTTCATCGTCTTCGGTATGGACGGTGTCCTGCCTGCCGTTTCTGAAATCTACACGCAGAGTGGCGAGACCTACGAGGTCATCGGGCGCAGCATAGTGCAGGTGACGGGTAATGCATACACATACAACACTTTTGTCCTCCTGGACACGGGGGCTGTGGAGACGTGCCATGGCGCGTCTCCATCATCCGCCCCTGTTCTTTTGGTTGACCGCAGCGGCACGGGCGAGTTCCCCGCAGGGGAAATGGAACAGATTGTGTGTACCGGTACGGATAGCACAGGGCATTTCATCTACAACAACATACATTGGGACACGGACCAAAGTGGACGCGATTTTTTCTGTTTCGCCATGGCAATACCGGACACTATGGCTACGCCAAAGACGTTGGCGGTGATGGGTGGTAATAATAGTACAACACATGACACTGGGAATGCAATGAGTGTAGGGGTGAATGATTATTCGCCCCTACAAATCCCAGACAATGGAACCGATTTGAAAAATGCTACAACATCCGCTCCGCAGTACCGTCTGCTGCCCAATCCCAACCACGGGAACTTCACCGTGGAGATTGCCTATCCCGAAGCGCAGGATGTTACCGTCACGGTATACGATTCCGACGGGCGACTCCTGCTCACCATGAACGGTAAGGGGCAGCACAACTATCGGTTCGTGAACACTGTGCCTACCGCAGGGAACTACCTTATCGACATCATTTCGCTCTTTGAACACAAAACTCTCAAAATGGTGGTCAACTAACCACAAAATATCACATAAAAATCAGACATAAACCAACAAGAATAAAAAAGTATAACATGAAACAATATCTGCTCACCATAATCGCAGTGTTAATCGCCATCATCCTAGCCCTGTTTTCCATCGAACCAGCGAATAACCCGTATTCAACCCGTTCCTACAGGACATACGGTTACACCACCGCTCCGAATAACTGGAGTAGTATTGGAGACGGAACGCTGCCCGTGCTTCAAGAAGACAATACGGGCGGTGTCGTTGCTCCTCTGACAGAGGCGAATGCAACGGTTGGAAGTCTTTCGGCATTGCCTGAAGCGGATGCTCCATTGAACACACCGCCAGCCATGTTGGCAACGAGTGCGATGACGGAGCTCACCCCTATGCAGCTGCCGCCGCTTGACGCGGGCATGGTAAACGTGACAGGAGGGTTCGACGGGAACGGTCAGACGGCAGGCTACCGGGTGAATCCCCGTCCGGGAGAGTTCGCCATCGCCGTGCCTTACGACCCGTCATTGTTGCCGCAGGGGTTCACCGAGGACGACATACAGACCTACGTCTATGACAGACAGTATCACAGATGGATGGCCATCCAGCGCGATTCCGTGAACGAGGCGGAACTGTTGGTCTGCTCAAGGTTCAGACCGTGGGAGAAAGGTCTGCCCCATACGCAGAATGACTTAGCCAACCCGCAGGACGCGCTCGCGCAGGTGCAGGACATGATGTCGTTCGCCTCGCAGGGCGAGGGCGGAGGGGATTCCCCGTTGGACTTCATCAACGCGGTGCTGAAGACTCCGGAGATGCCGGAAACCTCTGCCTAGCTGTAGGAAAGGTCACTTTTCAGGAGGATGCCTCCGGCTGGCAAGCATTCAAATACGGAAAATTAGGCGAGGTAACTGAAAATATTCGTACTTTTGCGCTGCCATTTGAGAATCAGACCTATACTTTCAAGATGCAATATTGCTACGACAGTTGGAACCGCATTGACAGCATGATATACCCCGACGGTGAGGTGGTCACGTATGACTACAACCTCGGCGGAATGCTGAAAAGCGTGACCGGCAACAAGGTGAACCACTCTTACACATATATTGACAGCATCCGCTACAACGAGTTTGAACAGAAAAGCGACGTGTATTATGGAAATGGTTCACGAGCGCATTATGCATACGACTCCCTGCAGCGGTTGAAGACATTGGTTTCATACACCGCCACCAATGAAATCATGCAGCAGCTCAGATACGACTACGATTCCGTCGGCAATATTACCGACATTGACAACTCCGCCGGAGTCCTCACCAACGGGTTGGGAGGGAGGTACCACAATAACTACCGTTACGACAGTCTTTACAGGTTGGTGTATTCACGAGGCAATTGGAATGGTTCTCCAAACACTAGTTATGAGCTGGAAATGAGCTATCACCCCAACGGGCGGGTCAACAGGAAGAAACTGACTGCCGGCATTGTGGTACAGACACCCTCGACAAACTCCTTCAACACTGTTGGTTATGACAACAGCTACCACTATTCCGTCACCGGCCAGCCTAACACTCTGACCTCTATAGACAATGGTCCGCAGCAGCTTTTCGAATGGGACGCCACCGGCAATATGACCTATCACATGAACGCAGCCATTCCACTGAGACGTTTCCTTTGCTGGGACGAGCAGAACCGCCTGCAGGGGGTTCTTGACGACAGAGCGCTTTCGGTCTATCAGTACGATGCCAACGGAGACCGGACCTACAAGTTGACGGGAGACTACATTCGACAGAATGTCAGCGGCACCTGGCGTTATTTCTACCAGCTGGACAATGCCACCCTATATGCATCTCCCTATTTGGTTGTCACTCCTAAAGGCTACACCAAGCACTACTATGCCGAGAGCGAGCGCATTGCCAGCAAGCTGGGCAACGGCGGATTGAATGATCTGGACCATCCTATACTGGAGGCTAACCAAGTTTACAGCAAGCTCCGCAACAACACGGAACATGCCCAAAAAGTGATGTATCAATGTTTGCATACGCAAGAAGCAAGACCTTCAACGCCGTTGGCCTACCTGTACAATTTAACAAGTGCATCAAATACTTTCGAAAATGAATGCTACTGGTACCACCCCGACCATCTAGGCAGCAGCAGTTGGATCACCTACACCGACGGCTCCGCCATGCAGCACCTGCACTACCTGCCTTGGGGCGAGGACTTTGTTGATCAACGAAGTACCAGCTGGAATGCGATGTACACATTTTCCGCAAAGGAGAAGGATACCGAAACGGGTTACTCCTACTTTGGTTCACGCTACTACAACTCTGACTTGAGCATTTGGCTGAGCGTGGACCCGATGAGTGCGAAATATCCATCGTTGAGTCCGTATGTTTATTGTTATAATAATCCGATCCTTATTAAGGATCCAAATGGACAATATGGAGTTATTGCTATTAGGAAACAATTGGACGAGAATGGCAATGTGACAGGAGGAACGGCCACTTTGGTGGTAAATTATTATTATAACTCGTCTATGGCGAACAGCATGACCCAAGAACAGGCTCAATATGTTGAAAATAATATAATAACCAACTTAAATCAATTGAAAGGGCAGAAAATCACAATTGATGGAGTCCAATATACTTTCGATTATCAGATCAGCTTCAAGGATTTAGCTACGATATATGGCTCTGGTAACCCCGAAAGATGGGCATCAGCAGATAAGTATTATAAAGGAGGACCTAAGGTGGGTAATTATTTGCAAACGGTAGAACTAGATGGTGGAGATGTTGGTCAAGGATCACAATATAGTATCGGTATTGATTTCAAAAAATTAAAGAATTATATTGCCAGTGGTCGTTCTGACGGACAAACGCCTATTCATGAGTTTTTTCATAATTTAGGTGCTGTTGACACATTTGTCTATGGAACGCGAATAATGGATTATAACGAGCAAGTCAATGGCGAGCCGGTGCCTGTACGAAAAGTGCAGATGGAAGACATTGAAACACTTATTAATCAATCTAATAGCAAATTAGGAATTGTATATGAGAATTAAACTTCTGCTTGTCTTTTTGTTTGTCAATGGTTTCGCAAGCATGGTTTATGGTCAAGATAAGCCTTGTTACCGTTTCACTGACACATTGTTGTTTGACGGATATGTATTGTCGGTCAGAATAAATGGTTGCATTGGAGAGTGTGCAACTGCGTATTGTCTTGTTAATAATGATGAACAAAGAATAACAGCTCTTTCCGCAATAGCCGCAGCTTTTAGCCGTGACACAAGCTACCGCGACGATTCATTACTTCTGTTGGTGTCTAATCTTAATGCCAGTCAGTTTGCTGTCATGAAGGATTATCTCGAAGATTCGCTTCCTTCTCGCTTCAGCAAGGAAGAAATAGTCGAATCTATTATTTGGGGGATTCATATAGAAGATACCACGGACTACAGAAATTATGAGCCTTCACCAATACCTATGGAGAAAAAAAGTATTGGCAATTTGTATTTTAAGGGCAAGGAACATGGATGGAACAGTTTTTCTGCTCTATTGCCCTCTGCTGAATACAACGACACTATTAGGGTCAGAGGAGATGACTTTCGTATAGAGTTGATGCCATTTAAATCATGGGGAGTGATTGCAGAGTTAAATGATTGCGACTTTTTTGGTTACGAAGTGGGAGAAAGATTATTGCACGATGCACAATACCATACGATCAGAGTATTTATTCCATTGTCTTTAAAATTGTAGATTGATATTATCACATCCTATTCAAATCCCGCTAATGACCCGCCACCGAACATATCGCCTGCATATCCTGCAGAATTCCGCAGAATTCGTGAGGACGAATCCGTGCAGATTCGCGCTATCCGCGGAGCCACGCCGCCCGCACACCTACGGCGTGCGTGTATGTTCGTGTACCTCCATCGCTACCGAGCCCTGCAGACCTACGGCCTGCGCGGGAGAGTACCCGTGCTGCACCTTCACCCACCCCGCAACTGCTCACTACTCACTGCTCACTGCTAACTCAACTTACACGTTCTCCACCAAAGAAAAAGATGTTGAAACCGGCCTATCCTACTTTGGCTCAAGATATTACTCCTCCGATTTGAGTGTGTGGTTGAGCGTGGACCCGATGGCTTCGAAATATCCGTCGCTGTCGCCGTACACGTATTGCGCGAACAATCCGGTGAGGGTGGTGGATCCGGATGGGGAGACAATAGACCCAGCTTCGCAAGATGAGTGGAATAGAAACAAACAGCAAATCACATCAACTATTATGAATCGATTGTTTCAGCTTGTGACCAACACTGAAGAGAACAGTTCATATACAAACAAAAGCATTATGAGTCTTTTCAACACTTTGACTGTGATGGATCAAATGGAACAAGATCCTGTTTGGATGTTCTCCCTATCCTCAATAAACGGGAAAACATCTGGATATACAAAACTAACAAGAGATTCCGATCATAACATGGCTTACCTTTTTCAAATTGGATATGTAGATATAGCTAACTTTGTTCACGAAGTCAACCATTGCGGTCAGTTCTTGGGCGGGAAATTAGGTTTTATAGAAACCGACAATGGATTTGGTGCTTTGGTAGATGTTTATGATGAATTGGAAGCTTATAAATCCCAGTATTATTATAGTCAGAGTTCTTTGCCGCAAAACGAGTATCCTATCCTCACCCTCTCATGGTTGAGAAACATTAAGGATGATTATGGAGATTATCCATACAGAAAAGACGGCAGTGTTTCGTATGATGGATATGCGACAGGTTATATCATGAAAACAGCATATCCTAAAATCTCAAAACAATTTGATAACATGCGCGGTTGCATAGCAAACCAACGAGGAGCTGTTTTTAACCTTAGGTAAAATGGAAGATTCTTATGAAAAAAATATTTTTAATATTGTTTATCATGACATTAGCAGTCAGATTCATTTTTTCTCAAAATGAAATAATTGCCAATGACTATTATGTAATCTCATTTTGCGAAAAAGATAGAAATAAAAATTTCACCTATAGGATTTGCGACATCTGCATTATATCATTTGACAATCAAATGAATTGCATTAAAAGCCACATTTATTTTTTTTACAAAGAACAACAATGGTTACCCAAGATTGAATCATTCTATGGAACAATTCAACATATTAACGATAGCACGATTTTATATACAGACAACCGCTTAAATAATGCATCCGATGATTTTTCAAAAGCTTTGTTGCGTTGTGCACGCTATCCCGACCCGATGAGCACAATAGAGGGTGAGATAGTTGTTCGATCCTCCTCTATAAAAATGGGGGAGACTTTGATTTTATATCCACTCAAAGAGATACCATTAACAGCAACTGAACGTAGAGAATTCAGGAAAATTATAAAATTATGTGGACTACGAATAAAAAAACATCGAATCGCATATCCTCAATCTTAATTATTTCCCCTAACAACTATACTAGTCACGATTTCCAAACACCAGGCAAACCCGAAACTTTCGTATCTTCGCCCCGTCAAAATAACCGCCGATGACCCACCACCAACCATATCGCCCGCCGCTCCTGCCGATTCCCGCAGACCCTCTCCGCGGAGATCCGCGCGATACGCGGAGACCCATGAATCCCCTCGCGGGGATTCGGGCTACGCATCGGATCACCCACGGCTACAGAGAGGCATCCCCTGACGGGGATAGTCCGCCGTTCCGAATCACCGCCACATATCCCGTTCTCCACCAATCCATTCTTAATTCTTCATTCTTAATTCTGAATTGGTCTTACACCTTCTCCGCCAAAGAACGCGACTCCGAAACCGGACTAAGTTACTTTGGATCAAGATATTACTCCTCTGACCTGAGCGTTTGGTTGAGCGTGGACCCGATGGCTTCGAAATATCCGTCGCTTTCGCCTTATACGTATTGCGCTAATAACCCGGTGAAGGTGGTGGATCCGGATGGAGAGGAGATAGTTATTTTCGTAAACAAAACAAAATACACATACAATGGCAAAGATTTTGTTGACGGAAACGGCAATGTCGCTACTTTCAGCAAAAACTCTTTCGAATACCGAGTTCTTTCTGATTTAAACAAACTGAATAATTCAAAATGTAACATGATACGGGGAAAATTGCAAGATATGATGAAAAGCAAGCACCAACATTCTATTGTTAACAGGACAACATCCGATGGTGTCGGTTTTAATCGTCCAATAGACGAGAATCTTGCGGAAGAATATGGAAAAGGCACCGATACCGAAACAGGGTATAACCCTTTTGCTACAAAGAGTGTCTGTGCAGATGGGGGTTATGTATCATGTGCCACTTTAGCACACGAATTGTTGGGGCATGGCTGGAACAACGACCAAGGGCTCCACGAGTCTGATAACCATAGAACTGAAAACGGTATTAAGTTCGAAGAAATAAATGCCATTAATGTCCAAAACAAAGTTTTGGTTGAATATCATCAAATGCCACGTTCTTTAGTCGGCAAGCCAGGTGAGTCCAAACAAATCCCCGTAAATCTGTTAAACCATTATTATACAACAAAACCTAAATAAACAATTATCATGAAGAATAAAAACATAGTTTTGGCCACATTATTCATCATTTCCCTAAACGTTTTAGGAGGCATTTCTTTGAATGCACAGTCTATTCTCGGACGGGAAATATCGTTTCGGAAATACGTTAGAATAAATAACCGTCGCAGTCGTGAAGAAGTTATTCGAGAAGCGGTAAAGTCGTCGGCTTTTCTATATCTTACCATTAAAGACGGTGATTATCAAGGAAAAGTCATGATGTCAAACGATGCTCTTATCAATTATTATCACAAGTGGATGCCTGACAGTCTGCTTCAAGATAATCCTTCATATGGTGATTGGGCAACCAATATCATCCTTAATGAAATACCTCTTGATGTAACAGGATTTTATCGAGAATATCACAAAGTGGACAGTCTTGTCAACTGGAAAGGTCCTAAATACAAATTACTGGAAAAATGCATTGAATTATGCGACAAAGACATTATCGATTACAATATTTTAGCCACTTTGTTCCAATGGAACATTGTGTTAGATAATGTTGACGAAGAGTTGCATCTCTATTTCTTTCCCTTGGAATTCAGACAATATGGGAGAGAGCCTTGAAAGATGCCTTGTGTAGATATGATCACTTTCTAAATCTCGTATCTTCACCTCGTTAAAAAAATCACCAATGAACCATCCCCAACCATATCCCCCGCCGCTTTCGCAGCTCCCCGCAGATCCCATACGTGTAGATACGTGTGATACGCGGAGATACCTGGCCGCGCCATCCACCAAGCCCTGCCAGGTTCAGCCCCTGAAGGGGCTCCGGATAACCCGTGCCACCGTTGTTTCCTACCGAGCTTTTGCCCCTGCCGGGGCTGTCGATCTCGGTACCTGTCCAACCGCTAACTGCTAACCGCTAACTATCCGAGGCGCACGCACTAAAAAAAAGAGACACCCGAAAAAGGTGTCTCTTTCTGTCTTATAGCACAAAACCGTACTATTTCCGCACATCCATCTCTTTCAGCAGGTAGCCGGCACCGCCGAACTTGTCGATGACGAAGAGGACGTAACGCACATCCACGTTGATGCAGCGCTGCAGCTCGGTGTTGAACACGATGTCGCTGCTCAAGGCCTCCCAGTTGCCGTCGAAGGCCAGGCCGATGAGCTCGCCGTTGGCATTCATGATTGGGCTGCCGGAGTTACCGCCCGTGATGTCGTTGTTGGAGAGGAAGCAAACGTGCATGGTGCCGTCCTTGTCCAGATATTGGCCGAAGTCCTTTTTCAGGATGAGGTCTTTCAGCTTGGCAGGCACGTCGAACTCGAAATCACCGGGAACCTCTTTCTCCAAGATACCTTTCGTGGTGGTGTAGTAGTTGTAATGCACACCGTCGGCGGGATAATAGTCGCAGATGGTGCCGAAAGTGGTACGCATGGTGCTGTTGGCATCCGGATACATCGGCGTGGAGGCGTTCATCTCCTTCAAAGCGGCGATGTAGGTGCGGCGCGGAACCTCTAACTTCTCTTCCACATCCATAGCGGAGGATGCTGACATGACATATTGGAGCAGAGCCTGGAAATACTGGTATGAAGGATCGCTCTCCAAAACCTTGTTGGACGGCTTTTTGACAAATTTCTCGAAATTATCCTTGCTGATGAAGATGGAGTTGAGCATGGCTTTCTCGAAAGCGTCGTAGTTGCCTTTGTAGTTCTTGGTGAAGAAAGTGAGGTCGGGACGGTTGGCTTCGGAATGGCTCTGCCAAGTCTTGAGGCAAGCCACCACGATCTTGGCTTCAGTAGTGGGATCGGTGTCGTTGTTGTACTTGTCAAACGATTTTAAAAGTTTCTCCACTTTGCTGTCGTCGAATTTTTTCACCCCTTTGTCAAGTTTCAGCTGTCCTTGCAGACGCAGGGTGGCGAGCAATGTCGGGGAGGCGGAGAACTGCAGGTTGCCGTTCAATGCGGATTTGTATTTTGCGCCATCGACTTCCTTGCAGATTTTCTCGATTTCGGCCAGACAATTACCATATTTCTCTTTGCGCTTTTTGTCGGCATTGATCCATTTGGTCAGCTCGGCCTCTTGCTTTGCTTTGGATTCCACCACTTTGAGGGCTTTCAAGCTTGCCACCTCACCGTGTTGGTTTTTCCAGTAGTTGGCCAGACCGGCGTGTTTGTCGGCATATTGAAGGTTCACCTTGTTGGAAGCTTCCATGGCATCGTGCATCACGGGCAGGATGACATCCAGCGGCTCATAGATAGCCGGGGCGTTGATGTCGATCTCGTTCTGCACCTCGTAAGAGGTCATGAAACGGTTGGTGGTGCCAGGATAGCCCCAAATCATGGTGTAATCGCCAGGTTGATAGCCCTTTAAGCTGATGGGCAGGTAGTGTTTCGGGTGCATCGGAACGTTGTCCTTGGAGTATTTGGCGGGAGAGCCGTCGGGGGCGGTATAGATGCGGAACACGGTGAAGTCGCCGGTGTGACGGGGCCACATCCAGTTGTCGGTGTCGCCGCCGAATTTGCCGATGGCACTCGGGGGAGCCACCACGAGGCGCACATCCTCATACATGGTGTAAATGAACATGTAGTATTCGTTGCCTTCGTAGAAGGGTTTCACCACGACTTTGTAGCGGCCGTCGGCGGAATTTTCTTTCCGCAGCTTCTTGATGGCCTCTTCCACATATTTTGCACGGTCGGTTTCCGAGGTGTTGTTATCCACTTTCTCCAGCACGATGCTGGTCACATCTTCCATTCTCTCAAGGAAATGCACATGGAAATTGACAGGCAGCTCCTCTTCTTTGCTCATGGCGAAGAAACCGTTGTTGAGGTAGTCGTGCTCCACGGTAGAGAGTTCCACCACGGAAGAGTAGCCGCAGTGGTGGTTGGTGAACATTAGACCGTCTCTGGAGACCATCTCACCGGTGCAGAAGCCGTCGCCGAGTTGCACGATGGCGTCTTTCAGGGATGAATTGTTGATGTTGTAGAGTTGCTCGGCTGTCAGTTTCAAGCCCATCTTCTGCATAGTCGCATAGTTGTAGTTCTTGATAAACATCGGCAGCCACATGCCTTCATCGGGCGGATTCACGGCAAAAACAGGAGCCGTGATCGCCAAAACTGCCACTAACAGCAGTTGTTTTTTCAGAAATGTTAATACTTTCATTGTTTGTTTATTTGTTAGAATTGTTTGTTTTTTTTGTTTTATTGTGATAGGTGATTGGTGATTGGATTCAATTCACTGTTCACTGATCTCAGACGCATCCACCCCTTCATTTGCTACATTATTTTCGGAGTTGTCCTCCAAGTCGCTGAAAATCCGTTTGTTGAAAATGATGGCCATGAATATTCCTACAGTGATGCAGGAGTCGGCGAAGTTGAAGATGGCGGGGAAGAAGTAGGAACCGCCCCAAAGCGGGAATTTGTCGGGGACAGGGAAGAGTTTGAGGTAGAACATATCGACTACCTTGCCGAAGAAGAAGGGCGCGTAGCCGTGCCCTGGCGACCATTGCGCCACCTCCAGGAAGTTGCTTTCAGTGAAAAAGAGACCGTAGAACATGCTGTCGATGATGTTCCCGAAGGCACCGGCAATCACCAGACAGAAGATAGCCAACACCACTCCGTCCATTTTGTTGCGCTTAAGTCGGTACACGAAATACCAGCAAAGCCCGCCCACCAGGAGAATGCGGATAATGGAGAGGACCAGTTTCCCGATTTGCTGTCCGAAACTGATGCCGAAAGCCATTCCCTCGTTCTCCACAAAATGAATGTTGAACCACTGCCCTATAAGCGGAAGGGTTTGTCCTATAGTCAAATGTGTTTTTACCCAGAATTTGATAATCTGATCAATTATGATGAGCGAAAGCACCACAATTGCAGCAATCCAAGCATATTTCTTTTTCAATTTGACTTTATTAATAAGTTAGACAATAATAGTTACAAGTCGGCAAAAATACAAAAATATCAGAAAAACTCCCGTGTTTCGAAATATTTTATATTTTTGCATTTCGTTTTTAGAAAATAAACCGTTATGAAAAATTTGAGATTTTTTCTGCCGATAGTTGTTGCCGTGGTAGTTGCAGTGTTGTTCACCCAGTGCAAGAAAGACCATTCCTGCAATATGAAAGTCACTTGCTATTACTCCTCCAACGGCATGGATGCGGATTCCGTGGTCCCATTCGCGCTTATTTCTTTCGACACCGTGAAATATAATTCGGGCTTGGCAGTGGATACTGCCATATCCAGAGTCCAGAATGTGAAAACGGATGCTTTCGGCGTGTTCACCTACACACTCAAATATCCTGCATTGCTGATTGTGAATGCTTTGAAAATTGACACCATCCTGGATTTGGACAGCAATATAGTCGCCATCAACAAATACACGGGTACCACTCAGGTACAAGTGAATGAAGGTGAGACGACAGAAAAGACCATTTTGATGGTCGCGACTAACTAAATCCCTGATTTTGAAGAAGAAACATCTTAGTTATCTGTTTTTAGTTGTAGCTAGTCTGTTCCTCGCCGTCGGTGTGTTTTCGCATGGACGGCTTATCCCCAAACTGCATATTCCCAAACTGGAAAAAAAACAAAAGGAACACAGCGACACCTTGTCGGTGTGCCTGTTTTATCATGCCGCCGATTATTTTGTCTATCAAGGTTCGGTGATCGGATTTCAATATGATATGCTGAAACAGTTGGAGAAAGATTTGCATCACCCGGTGGATATTACCATAGAGTCAGATCCCGACAAGATGTTCGTCACTGCCTTGTCAAACCAATACGACATTGTCTGTTTCGATTTCGACAAAACCAACTATGTGCCGGATTACCTCACATTGTCCAATCCTGTGGTTTACACCTATCCCGTGCTGATTATGCGCAAAAAAGAGAATGTGACTGATTCGGCAATCCGCGTTGTCAACACGGCCGCAAAATATCAAAACAAGCTGGATTTCAGCTCTTTTGATAATAATGAGGGATGGAAGATAAAACACAATCCCGATTTGGCCATAGAAGACTTGATGGACATGCTCGTGGACAAGCAGATTGACTATGCGGTGTGCAATTACAACGAGGCGGTCACACTGATGCCTTTTTATAGTCAGCTGACAATCGGCCCCCGTGTCGGAGATAATTTTCCGCGGACCTGGATCCTGAACACCCACAACAAGCTGTTGAACGACACCATCAACCAGTGGCTGGAACAATACAAGGAGACAAACAAGTATCAAACCCTTTGCGAGAAATATCTCTCGCCGCACTCGTATGTCATTTCCCGCTCTTTCGGCAAGAGCCGTAACAGTACCTCCCAATATGATGCCGTGCTGAAGAAGGCAGCCGCCAAACATGGATTTGACTGGCGGCTGATTTCCTCCATTATCTATCAGGAGTCGAGGTTTATCCCTGATTTGGTCGGTTTCGGCGGCAGCTATGGTATTATGCAGATGATGCCCGTCACCTGCGAACGCTACGGCATCACCGATTCGTCCACCGTGGAAGAACAAATATGGGCCGGGGCCAAGTACATCGCGTTTCTCTGCAATATTTTCAGAGATAAAGTGGACACTGCAGACCTTTACTATTTTGTGTCGGGAGCCTACAACTCCGGACCCGGGCATATTCTCGATGCCATTGCCCTATGCAAGAAATATGGTGAAGACAACACGCGATGGGCAAAAGTGGCAGAATATCTGATCTTGAAATCACACAAAGAATATTATAGGGATACCGTTGTGAAATGCGGCTATTATCCTGGAAAACATACGGTTAACTATGTGGATGAGGTAATGTCGCGTTACAATGGATTTGCAATAACAAAAGAAGAATGAAAATATTGGTAATTGGACGCGGTGGACGTGAGCACGCCATCGCATGGAAAATGGCACAGTCGGCTTTGAAGCCGGAATTGTTTATCGCACCCGGAAACGCCGGCATGACGGAAATCACCCGGCAGACCGGTGCTCCTGTCACGCTGGTCAGCCTTGACGAGAACGCGACAGATGCTCTCCGCGACTTCGCCTTGCAGAATCGTATCGATTTGACGGTAGTGGGTCCTGAGGCCGCCCTCGCCAATGACATTGCCACGGTGTTTGCCGCCGCCGGACTGCGCATCTTCGCACCGACTGCTGCCGCTGCGCAAATTGAAAGCAGCAAGGAGTTCGCCAAAAATCTGATGCGGAAGTACGATATCCCCACGGCAGCCTATTGCACGTTTGATCGCTATGAGGATGCGAAAACCTATCTGGATGAAAAGGGGGCTCCCATCGTCATCAAATATGACGGATTGGCCGCCGGAAAAGGGGTAGTGGTCGCCATGACCGTGGAGGAGGCAGACAATGCCCTGCGAGACATGCTACTGGACAATCGCTTTGGTAAGGGCAAAGTGGTGATGGAAGAATTCCTGCAGGGACCTGAATTCTCACTGCTCACGCTCGTGAACGGGGAACAGGTGGTGCCGCTCGTCATAGCGCAGGATCACAAGCGTGCATACGATGGAGACAAAGGGCCGAATACCGGCGGTATGGGGGCTTATTCCCCCGTGCCCGTTATCCCGCAGGATCAAATTGATTGGGCCGTGGAGCACATCATGAAGCCGACAGCTAAAGCTCTGATCGCTGAGGGCTGTCCATTCTGCGGAGTGCTTTACGGTGGGTTGATGCTGACCGCTGAGGGCCCGAAAGTGATTGAATTCAATGCCCGGTTTGGCGATCCCGAGACCGAAGTGGTATTGCCGAAACTCAAATCGGATCTTACCCAGATGATGTTGGATGTTCTTGATAACAAGGATGTTAAGCCAGAATTTCATGAGGATGCCTTTTTGGGTGTCGTGATGGCGGCTAAAGGGTATCCTGGCAGCTATAAGAAAAATATTCCCTTATCCAACCCCGCGGACGTCAAGCAGCAGGTTTTCTGCATGGGCGTAAAGGAGGAAAACGGCCAGTTACTCTCCAACGGCGGTCGTGTACTTTTTGTCGTGGGCAGAGGAAAAACGCTCAAAGAAGCGCAACAAGATGCGTATCAGGGAGTTAATGCGTTAGAACATGCCGATTTGTTCTTCCGCAAAGACATTGGCTGGCAGTCAGTGTAACGTAAACATTGTCAATATTAATGAAAAACTACGGACGTGGTAGGGGCGAATAATTATTCGTCCCTATCATTGCCACATATTGTTTCTTGCACCATCTCCTTTTTCCAACGGAAGTATCCGAGAATAGCCACGATGACATATACGCAGAACAGCACGCCAGTAGGATAGAGCCCTTTCCAAAAGTAAAGCACAGTGGAAACGATATTGACCACAATCCACAACCACCATTGCTCAATGTATTTCTGCGCCAGCATCCACATGGCCACGATGCTGACCGAGGTGGTGAATGCGTCGCCAAGGGGTATCGGGCTGTCTGTGACGGTTTTCAGAATCAAATAGAGAATCATCCACAGGAAAAGTGTCACCGCGGCTAATGGCAGAATGCGTTTGGTGGGCACGTGTGTGATGGGCATTTCAACAGGATGGTCATTTCCCGTTGTCGCTTTTTGTCGTGAACGGGTCCATTGGAGCAAGCCATACGTGTTCGCCCCAATATAGTAAAGGTAGATGGCCGCGTCGGCGTAAAACTTCCCGTGGAAGAATATGACCACATAAAAGAGCGACATCAAAATGCCCACAGGCCATAACCATACATCGGCCTTGTATTCCAAATAAAGATATACCAGCCCGATGATCGCTCCAATAATCTCAAAGATAAGTTCTGTTGACATAAAAAGACAATCTTGAAAAGCGCGCAAAAATAGAAAATAATCTGACGCGATTAACGTTGGGGTGTTCATAAAAATGCTGAACTATTAACGAAAAGACGTAAATAACTGTTACTTTTGCAGGTTATATTATATAGTATGTGGATTTTTCAGAACCTATATTGCCCGAAAGCTGTTCGAATGTGGATTTTGGTGGGTGTGTTGTCCCTTTCCGTGCAGGGTTACGCACAAAATGGGAAAAGCAGCACGCAGCTGAAAAAGGACAAACAGAAAATTGAAAACGAGATTGCCAACACGCAGAAGCTGCTGAAAAAAACGGAGTCCAACCAGAAAGCAGCCGTCCAGCAGGCGGCGTTGTTGCGGCAGCAGATTCATAATCGTGAAAAAATCATCACCAACCTGAATTCCCAAATCATCCAAATGGAGGATGAACAGGAACAGAACCAACAGGAAATCAGTCAATTGGAAAAACGATTGGCTTATATGAAGGCGGATTATGCGCAGGTGGTCTATAACGCGTACCGTAACCGCAGGCTTATGGATAAGGTCACATTCATTCTGGCGGCTGACGATTTCTCCCAAATGTTCCGCCGGCTGCGGTATTACACCATTTTTTCCCGGAACGTCCGTGAGCAGTCCGTGAAAATCGCCAAAACAACGGAGGAATTGGCAAAAAAGAACGAGGAAATTGTGATACTGAAAAATGACAAACTCAACACTCTTTCCACCAAAGAACAGGAAATCAAGAATCTGGAGGTTGACCGTCGGAAGAAAACGCAAAATGCTGAAAAGTTAAAGAAGGAGTCGCAGAAGTTGAATGCTGAGCTGAAGCAAAAACAGCAGCAACGGAAAAATATAGATGCGGCGATACAGCGGGCAGTGAAAGAGGAAATCGCCAGAGCCAATGCCGAACGCAAAAAGAACGCCAACACCTCGTCGGGAAAATCTTCCGCTTCCACAGCTTCCCACACCGCAAGCTCTTCCCCCAAAGCCTCCGCAACCATCTCGTTGACCCCGGAGGAGAAAACCCTGAACACCTCTTTCATCAACAACAAGGGGCGACTGCCCTGGCCGGTCTCCAAAGGCGCGAAAGTAAGTGATTTCGGCAACTACCCCCATCCGGATGTGCCTTCCGTCCAAGTCGAGAACCATGGCATCGACATCATGGTGGAAGCCGGGACCCCAGCCCGTGCAGTGTTTGAAGGTGTTGTGACGGGCGTGATGAATATCATGGGCACCACGGTGGTGATGATCCGCCATGGGGAGTATCTGACAGTATATCAGAATCTTTCTTCATCCAGCGTGAAGAAAGGGGACAAGGTCTCCACAAAACAGACTATCGGCACGGTGGCCAAAAGCTCCTCTTCCAACACGTATGAACTCCATTTCGAGATCTGGAAGAACGACCGATATGTCAACCCGAACGAATGGCTGGCCCGAAAATAGACTTGAAATGCAAATCAAAACAGCTGAATATCTGCAAAGCGTAGTTGACTGGCGAAAGTGCCCCGCGCCGGATAAACCTGAGTATGCGTTTATCGGAAGATCCAACGTGGGCAAATCTTCCCTTATCAATATGCTGACAAATAACAGCAAATTGGCCAAAACCTCTTCAAAACCCGGGAAGACGCAGACCATCAACCATTTCTTAATGAATAAAACTTGGTATCTTGTGGATTTGCCCGGTTATGGATTCGCCAGAACCTCCAAAACCAATCGTGAAAAATGGCAGAAGATGATCTCCGATTACCTTCTTCACCGTGAAAATCTGCAAATGGTTTTTGAACTGGTGGATTCCCGGCTGGAACCCCAACAAAACGATGTGGATTTCATCAACAACCTCGGGGAAAATGGCATACCGTTTGCCATTATTTTCACCAAAGCGGATAAAGTGTCCACGGGAAAAGCCATGAGCAACATCCAGAAAATGAAAAACAAGCTTTATGAAACATGGGAGGAACTCCCGGTGATGATTAAATCCTCTTCATTGTCGGGCCTTGGAAAGGATCAGATTCTGGAGTTTATTGATCAGATAAACCAACAGTTTAATAACACCAAATAGACAGCTATGAGAAAAACATTGTACTGCCTGACGGCAATAATCCTCATTTTGTCCTGCAGCTGCTGTAAAACTTCCAAAAAAAACGTGAAAGCCGGCAAATTCCCGCTGGTGGGTACTCAGTGGATGCTGGTGGCATTGGAAAACGAGGAAATCAACAAAGATTTTGCCCTGCATCCCTTTATAGTGTTCGACACTGCAGGTGCTTTTCATGGCAATCTCGGTTGTAACACATTTTTCGGCACATACGAGATTACAAAAAAGCAGAAGATGAGGTTACAATTCGAAGGAGCCACAAAACGCCTCTGTTCCAAAATGGAGGTGGAAAGACGTTTCCTGGTCATTCTGAAACGCGATGTCACACGTTACGAATTACATGACGACGAACTGATCCTCTTTTCAGAGGAGAGGGAGCTTATGCGCTTTAAAGGGGTGAACCTGGAGGAGGTCGAATAAGCCCTAGCAAAGACTATGACGATAACTATGACTATAACTATAACATAGGGCGGCAGTCCAATGTTTCGGATAGATTTTCAATCCTAAAAGTGTCATCAAAAGGCAGAATCATGATTCTGTCTTTTTTTGTGTCGCCGGTTCCCAAATCCATGTCACTCTCAAAAACAACGTTGGTTTGCGTACGTATATATCCGAACCGTGCGTAATACTCTTTCAGCTTCTCGTCTTCAGGAATCAGAAAACTGAAAACGGCTCCGTTATTCCGACATTTTTCCAACATTTGCCGGATTAATCTGCTGGAAATGCCTTGATGTTGATATTCGGGAAGTGTGGCGATGCCATACAAGTAGGCGGCGAGTCCGAACCGGGTTTGGCAAGGAATCATGAAAACCGTGGAAATCACGCGGCCATCCCTTTTTTCCAACATCGTGCAGTGGTTGAAGTAGTAACGCGACAGGAAGGTGTAGATGGACGGATCATCGTCGCCGAAACACCTTCTCCATACATGGATGATGTCTTGCATCTCATCGTTCAGTTTCAGAGCCGTGTGTTTGTATGCCAGCATTGCAGGTTGGTACGAGGTCTTGGATTTTCGCAGCCCAGCCAGTCCCATGTCTTCCTCTCTGTTGATAAATGTAAACTGTTCGGGGAGGTGCTGTGCAAACAGATAGTTGATCATCTGATAGACCCCTTCGTAATGGATGTCAGCCTTTTCCACATGGGTGCAGAAAATGTCGTGGCGGATGGCCGAACCGTAAGTGAAAGCCACTAACTTGTCGTCCACATAAAGCGCTCCTCCGAAAAGATCAAGAGCTTTGAAGTTCTGAAACGCTTTTTGGATGGCGATGTATTCGGATTGCGCGGACTCGTCTTCTGCGTGCTGACTGATCCAGGATTCCTCCAACTCCATGCATTCGGATATGTTTTTCTCCGTAATGGCTTCATAATGATAGTTATACAGCGATTCGAATTTGTTGACGTGGTTTCTTTTCGGGGCATATTTCCGGCCTTTTAAGGTTTTAAGGTCTTCGGTTTTATAGACATAATCTGCGAAATCCCGGTTTTTGTCAAAGAAAAACTCTCCGGGAAGTTGCCGTTGCAAAGCATCGCACTCGTCTTCACTGAGACCCATGAGTGTCAGAGGCTGGCCAAATTCTGCGGCATCAGCTTCCAAAGCAGGGAGAATGTCGGAGTAAGTAGGCGTCTCTTTTTGGGAAACAATGATGTAAGCGGCTCTTCTTTCGCCATTGATGAATGCCCGAATGACGAGAAAGCCGTTTGCTTCGGCCCATTTGGTGTGATAAAGGTGCTGCCAACAGAAAGTGTTGGCAAATGTCCGATCGCAGGTCTGCGAGTTTTTCGTCAAATAGGGTTGAAAAATGTTGCGATGTTGGATTTCAACAGGTTGGCAATATAGTTTTGTTTGCATAAAAACATAAAAATTGACCTCTTTCGAGAGGAAAGAGGTCATGATTGGTAACAGATATGATGGAAATTATCTGCGTTTGCCTTGGGTTTGGGTACCTACACGGGCCATGGCACAACGGAATCCGATATAGTCGGTGGATTCGTCCTCATCGAGGTAGCGTCTGGTGCCGGGGGAAGACCAGTAAGGAATGTCCTTCCAAGATCCGCCTTTATAGACACGTGCATGGTCGCTGACGAGAGAGAAGTCGTATGCGGTTGAGGTCTTGGCATACATTCTGTCCGTAGCTTCTGTGTTCGTGGTGGCGTTTTTCCAGTCATCCAGATCTTTCAGAGACTGCCAGTCACCATCCAGATAGTTCTTGTTGTCAGCGGAGCGGTAGTTACGACGTCTGTCGTTTTTGAAGTCAGAGACGGGAACCATGGGGATTCTACCCACGCTGTCACGTTCGGCAACAGTACCGTCTTCCAACAGCTTTTTGGTTTCGAAGTAGTTACCACGGAACGGGTTGTATTCGGTCACGTCATCGTGGGAGGTCTGACGATAGACATCCATGACCCATTCGGAGACGTTACCGCCCATTTGATAGAGGCCGTAGTCGTTCGGCCAGTCGGATTTGACTTCTTTGGTGTAGAAACCGCCGTCATTCAAGGCGCTGGCGACACCCATGTAGTCACCACGGCCACGACGCATATCGGTCATGTAGTCACCGTAGTATTTCTTGTCTTCAGTACGTAATTGCTGACCGTTCCAAGGATAGACTTTACGTTCCAAGACGCGCTCGTTCAAAGTGTTGCCGACAGTAGCGTAAGCCGCATATTCCCATTCAGCTTCTGTTGGGAGGCGGTATTTCGGCAAGAGGATACCGTCTTCCATCTTCACGTTGCGGTATTCACCGCTGGAGATGTAACGGAGACGTTTCTGTCCTTCAGCTTCGTATGACTCATAAGTCAGATAAGCATCGGTGTTGAAATAGCCTTCTGCGGAGGGCGTTTCTGCAAATTCAATGTAACCGCGGTCCACGAGAATCTGCTCATTGACACGGTCGGTACGCCAAGCAGCGTAGTTGGTGGCTTGCAGCCAGTTGACACCCACGACAGGGTAGTAACGGAACGCGGGGTGGCGGAAATAGTATTCCACTTGCGGTTCGTTGTAACCCAGACGGTCACGCCACACAGCCTCGTCGGGAACGGCGTTGTCATAGACCACCTTCAGATCCTGCGGGATGAAGACGCGCTCCAACCAGTAGAGATATTCGAGATAGTCAACGTTTGCAATCTCGCACTCGTCCATGTAGAAAGAGGCTACAGAGACGCGGCGCGGGGTGTTGTTCCAGTCCTTCATAACATCCTCTTCCATTTGGCCCATCACGAATGATCCGCCTTCGATGAAGACAAGGCCGGGACCGGTGGCTTGTTCCTCAAAGGGAGCCACTTCGAAACCGCCGTTCTTGGCGTCATTGTAATTCCAGCCTGTGGTGGCTGATTTTTGTTTCTTACAGGAAGACATGCCTAGCAGCAATGCTGCTATGGTAAACAATCCTAATAATTTTTTTGCTGTATTCATTGTTTTAAGTGATTTTCTATGTTATAAATGTGAAGTGATGGTTAGAAAGAGGGGCATTGGAGGTCCTTGATGGCTTTCCGTTTGTTGGGGCAGGGAAGCATGAATTGAAGGGACACCTCGTGGGAGCCACCGGTATAGTTGGCCAGTTTGCTGATGGTGGCATCATAGGAGTAAGCCACTTTGAACCATTCGTATTCCACGCCAAACATCACGATGAAAGCATCCATGTTGTGGTAGGAAATGGGTTGGGTGATGGGGTTCCCGAGGGTGTCGATACCCATAAAGGCGTTGCCTTTGTAAGTCAGACCATGGCGAAGCCACATACCAACGGTGAAGGGGTAGAAGTTCAGGTAAAAACCTTCGCTGAAGTAGTTGAAGTTCTGTTGGTGTTGGTAGATGAAGTTCGGGCTGATAGAAATGTCGCCGAAAGAGGTTTCTTTTTTGCTTTTGCGTTTCAGGTCAAAGTAGGCGCCAATATGGGCGGTCCACTTCACGGGGCGGTAGTCGTAAGCTCCCAAGCCATTGGAGATAAACCCTTTGGCACCGATTACGGGAATGATGTGGTGCGCAGCCATGCCAAAGTAGAGGTGCGGGGTGTAGCCCAGGAAACCGGCGGCCATGTCAAAAGAGTGGATGGCCAAGTGGTCGGGCTGAACCTCTGATGTTTGATAAATGAAACCGTATTTGGGGTCTATCATGTCAGGAAACGTGAGTGCCTCCCAATTGAGGCCGCGGTATTCGTAAGAGGCCTGTAAGGCAAAGCGCATGTTGAACTTCCGTGTCACTTTCAACTTGAAGGAATACATGGCGCTGGCTGTGTAGGTGTTGATGATACCGCCTTCGCCTGCGCGGTCACCGAAAAGCAGCACGCCCACGCCGCCGGATATCTTGTCAAAATGCTCGTCGTAGGAGGCTGTGTACGTCATGAATGTTCCCGGTGCGGAGGGCCACTGGTCGCGGAAATGAAAAGCTAGACGAGGGCAAACATTTGTTCCCGCAAACGCCGGATTCAAATACAGCGGGTTGGCATAATATTGTGAAAACATGGCATCTTGTGCCTGAATCCGCAATCCTGCCAAGGCCAGCACGAGGGTGATTATGATAACAATTCGGTTCTTCATATCATTATTATTTATAGCGGGCAAAGATACAAAATTATTTAACGCTTCCAACCTTTGGTTTGTTACAATTTTTCTGCAATATTTTTAACGCCATTTCGTTTAGAAAATTGTAGGCTTTTTATCAAATAAACGTAAAATGAAAAAACATTCTTGGGTACGACTTTTATTTTTTTGTTTCTTTACATTGCAACTAATTGATTGTCAGTCACAAACAATCGAAAAAAAATATACCTTCGAATGGCGGACACCCCAGTCTTACACGTTCGAAAACGGATATTCAGAACAATTCCTCTATTTTGAACGGGCTGTTTTTGGAAACGATTTTCCTGAATTGCCCTCTTTTTATGAGGCCATACCTGTTGATAAATTTTTTTCCGAATACGAGGTCAGGGTCCTCGCCAGCGAGTTTGAGGAGATGAATGCGGAGGAGTGTCAGCTGGTGCCTTCCGGATTCCGACAGAAAAGTATCGATTACCAAGTGGTGTCAGCCTACGACAGAAAGGATATCTTCGCACTTCTCACGTTTGTCCCCATCGTAATGACCACAGAAGGCCATTATCAGAAGTTGCTGTCAGTCACGCTGGAGATTACCGGAAAAAAGGTGGCGGAGTCCAAAGGTGTTCGCAGTCATGCTTCGCAGTCGGTGCTGGCCTCGGGACAATGGTATTGCTTCTCTTTGGCGGAAACAGGGGTTTACAAGGTGACAGGCCAGGAGCTTGCGGCGATGGGGATGTCCATCCCGGTGGCTTCGTCGCAATTGGCTCTTTTTGGGAACAGCGGAAGGATGTTGCCCGAGTCGAATACGAAAGAACGCATTGACGACTTGCGGGAAATCCCGATTCAGGTGTCTGACGGTGGAGACGGCTCTTTCGACTACGGGGATTATTTCCTGTTCTATGGGGAGTCACCGCACGACTTTTCGTATGATATGGTGGAGCAGCGGTTCACCCATAAGTATAACATCTATTCCGAGGCATCGATCTATTTTATTACCCCAACCCCTGGCGTCGGGGAGAAAAAACGTGTACAAACGGTTGACAATGAAAATCTTGTAGAAAACATCACGGTCAATGATTTCCGTTTTTTTGATTTCATCGAAGTGGATGCGGTCAATTTGTTCGAGTCAGGAAAGACGTGGTTTGGTGACCGGTTTGATGCCACTTTGACCCGCAGCTATGCTTTCCGCCTTCCCGGCACCCCCACTGGGGCGGGTCGTATTACTGTCTGCGGAGCCTCCTCCGCGACCACCTCCTCGTTTTTCCAGGTTTCCGTCAACCAGAGCAATATCGGAAATATTGTCATTGGTCGAACTATGGGCAGTGTCGTCTGTATCGGCACGGAATCGCTGGCATTGAACACCACTTCAAAGGACTTGAATGTGGCGTTGACCTACAACAAACCGACGGTTTCCTCGACGGGATACCTCGACTGGATCGAAGTGGAAATTCCTTGCACTCTGACCATACGGGATGGACAGACTTGTTTCCGTAACCTTTCGACGATGGGCAGTGGCAATGTCGCTAAGTTCAATATTTCAGGGGTCTCTGCCTCCGCTTCGCTGTGGGATGTCACAGATCCGGCCCAAACGGTGCGTATTGCCCTGACGGCAGATGGGCAGGGTGCTCATTTCAAGTCCTCCACGGATGTGTTGCGGGAGTTTGTCGTCTTTGACGGTACCCATTACAAGTCTGTGACCCCGCTTTCCTCTGTCGCCAATCAGAATCTGCACGCAACAGGTGCGGTGGATATGGTCATTGTTACGCATCCTGACTTTATGGCTCAGGCCAATCGGCTGGCCAAATTCCGTACGGAGAACGACGGTTTGGCCGTGAAGGTGGTCACCACGCAGCAAATTTACAATGAATTTTCAAGCGGTTCCCAGGATCCGATGGCGATTAGAGATTACATGAAGATGATTTATGACAAAACGGGGAAGGAATATCCGAAATACCTCCTCCTTTTTGGACGTCCCAGCTATGATTTCCGGGGGAGGGAACAAGGAACAAGCATTTTTGTCCCGAATTACCAATACAACACGGTTTACATGGAACAGCAAACCCACACTTATCATCTTTCCGACGTCCGTCAGTGTTCAAATGATGATGTGTTTGGCCTTTTGGATGAAGGAGAGGGGGAGGACGGCTACGGACTGTTTGATTTGGCTGTCGGCAGATTTCCGTGTATAACCAATGCCCAGGCTGTCACGGCGGTGGATAAGAGCATCCGGTATACAGAAAAACGGAATTTAGTGGACGAGAATTCCGCGCAGATTTCCAACTTCGGGGAGTGGCGTAACATGATGGCTTTTGTGGCGGACGATGAAGAGAGCAATGATTTCGTGATTCATGCGGACAAGTTCGCCAGAATCGTGGACACAGCCAACCCCAACATCAATTTCGACAAGATTTATCTGGATGCCTATCAGCAGGTTTCCAATGCTGGCGGGCAGCGCTATCCAGCTGCTGCTGCGGATATTAACAACCGGATGAACCGAGGGGCGCTGGTCTATATGTATATCGGGCACAGTGGTAAAGACGGCTGGGCGGCGGAGCGTGTGTTCGAAAACGCCGATGTCAACAACTGGACCAACAAGTACAACCTGACCACGTTACTGTCCCTGTCTTGCACGTTTGTCTTTTATGACAGAGTTACGTTGTCGCCCGCTGACTTGATTTTCTTCCACCCCAACGGGGGCGCTTTCTCGGTAATTGCCGCCACCCGCGAGGCATGGTCGCTCCCGAACAACTACTATGGTGAGTATTTTTACAGTTTGATGTTTTCAAAAGACAATGATGGACATTACTGTTCAGTCAGCGACATAGAACGAAAAGCGAAGAACAGGTATTTCCCGAGGAAGAATTTGGAGATGTTTGTCTATATCGGTGATCCGTCCATTAAATTGGCGGTGCCGATTTATAACATCGTAACGGATTCTATCAATCATCACGCTGCGGGGGCTTCTGCCGACACCCTCCGGGCTTTGTCGAGGGTGACGGTCAGCGGACACTTGACAGACAACAATTTGCAACCGGTGTCGAACTTTAACGGAACTGTTTTCCCCTTGGTTTATGACAAAAAGGTGCGCACACAGACATTGCTCAACGATCCGAACCCCAATGTGGATCCTTTTGAGTTTGATATCCAGAAAAGTGTTCTGTTCAAAGGCAATGTTTCTGTCAGAGACGGACGCTTCCAGTTTTCATTTTATGTTCCGAAGGACATCGACTACAGCTATGGTAATGGAAAAATCAGCTATTATGCCCGGAGCGAAAGCAAGGATGCGGCCGGTGTGTTCACCGATTTCACCATCGGAGGAATGGACACGACAGGGATTGACGATCACGAGAGTCCTGTGATAGAATTGTTTATGAATGACGAGAATTTCGTGAATGGTGGCATTACGGATCAGAATCCAGTGCTGATCGCCAAAATATCGGATAATTTCGGGGTCAACACGACGGGAAATGGCATCGGGCATGATTTGACTGGAGTGCTGGACCGCGCTACTGGATCCAAAATCGTGCTGAACGATTATTATCAAACCGAAAAGGACAGTTTTAACTGTGGCGTTGTCCGTTATCGTCTGCAAAATCTCACTCCCGGCGAGCATACCATCGCGGTCAGGGCTTGGGATGTCAACAATAACAGTGCAGAACAGGAGCTGACCTTTAAGGTGATGAGTGAGGACAAGTTTGAGCTGAGCCATGTGTTGAATTACCCGAATCCTTTCACCACCCATACTGATTTCTTCTTTGAGCATAACCAGCCGGGCGGCAACTTTGAGATTCAAGTGCAGATTTACACTATCTCGGGCAAGCTAGTGAAAACCCTATATGACACCCAATATATGGAGGGCAACCGTTGCCGTGCCATTTCGTGGGACGGGTTGGATGATTATGGCGACAAATTGGCAAAGGGAACCTATTTATACTGGCTTCGGGTCAAGAACCAAGACGGTCAGACGGCTGAGATGATAGAAAAGCTGGTGATTTTGTAGATAAATGGCTTGTCCTCAATTATTTGCAAAAAGAAAAATTTTTTCAGAAAAAAAACAAATTCAAAATATAATAAAAGGTGAGGTTTGCCGTTATGCAATTTTTACAATAATTAAAGACAAACCCGAAAAAGAGTTCAGAAAAATTCAAATGATGAAAAAAGCAGTAACTGTTTTGATGTTAATTATTCTCATGGCCTCCGTGCAAACCGCTAATGCCCAGAACAATAGCAACGGAAATAATCCGCTGGGACAAACTTTGAATGCCATCACCACGGCGGTCCCGTTCCTGTCTATTGCCCCTGACTCACGTGCAGGCGCCATGGGTGACATTGGATGTGCGACTTCCGCGGATGCCAATTCACAGAGTTATAACCCCGCCAAATATGTGTTTAACGAGAACAAATTCGGATTCAGCATTTCATACAGCCCGTGGTTGCGGAATTTGGTCAATGATGTGAACCTGGCGTACCTTGCCGGTTACTGGAGAATCACGGATATGGATGCTATTGGTGCTTCTTTGCGCTATTTTTCATTAGGTGACATCTCTTTTATGGATGAGTTTGGCGAATTTATCAGCTCGCAAAACCCCAATGAGTTCGCCATCGACTTCACCTATTCCCGCAAGTTGATTGATCAGCTCTCACTTGCCATTACGCCCCGATTTGTCTATTCCAACCTGACGGCAGGTCAATTCGTGAATGGTGAGGAGACCAAAGCCGGTCTGGCAGGCGCTGCCGACATCTCATTGTTTTACGAACAGGATTTTGATGCCAAGGGGATGAACAACAGTACTTTGCGTGCCGGTTTGTGTATCTCGAACATGGGTAACAAAATGTCATACTCTTCTGGTACGCTGCGTCGTGACTTCCTGCCCACCAATTTGAAGGTCGGTCTTGGTTATGAGATGGATTTTGATGGTTATAACAAATTGACTGTCAACGGAGAAATTAACAAGTTGCTGGTTCCTACAAATCCAATCTATGCGACCGATTCATCTGGACGGATTGTTTACAACGAGGCAGGCGACCCTGTGATAGCGGCAGGCCGCAACCCTGATGTTTCCGTGCCGATGGGTATGATACAGTCTTTCTATGACGCTCCTGGCGGTTTCAAGGAGGAAATGCGGGAAATTATTTGGGCGTTGGGTGCGGAATACAGCTACCGCAACCTCTTCTTTGTGCGTCTCGGTTATTTCCATGAAAGCCAGTATAAAGGCAACCGCCAGTTCCTCTCTGTCGGCGCCGGCATCAAGTACAGCGTTTTCGGTATTGATGTCTCCTATTTGGTTGCCACCAAGCAATACCATCCGCTGGCCAACACGCTTCGTTTCACGCTGAACTTCGATTTCGTGTCTGCTAACAAGAATGAAATCAAGCAGCAGGGACGTCTCAGATAATCGTTTTAAGTTAGCATAGTATGACGGATTTTCGCGTAGGCTTCGGCTACGATTCCCATAGATTCGCCCCCGACAGACCTTTGGTCATTGGGGGCGTTGTCATTCCATACGAGCTCGGATTGGCCGCCCATTCCGACGGTGATGTGCTGCTCCACGCTGTGTGCGACGCTTTGTTGGGCGCTGCCGGTCTTAAAGACATCGGCACCTATTTTCCAGATACTGACAGCGCTTGGAAAAATGCCGACAGCACGATGCTCTTGACCAAAGTGGTGGATTTGATTTCCGATAATGGTTGGAAGGTCAACAATTTAGATTGCACACTTGTTTTGGAGAAACCCAAAATGAAACCGCATGTCGATTCTATTATCGGTAGACTTTCTGAGCTGCTGAGAACAGAGCCGGATCGGGTGGCGGTGAAAGCCAAAACCAACGAGAAGATGGGTTTCACCGGTGCCGGAGAGGGCATCGCGGCGGTGGCTGCGGTGAGCCTTATCAAATAGTTAGCAGTTAGTAGTTAGCTGTTAGCAGGTCGTATCCGAAAGCCAACAGCAAACCGCTAAAAGCCGGAATCTACAATTTCCAGTAACTCAAGGGGGTGTTCAATGATATATCGGGCACCGGCTTCCTGTAGTTCTTCTAATGGGCGGTAACCCCACAGTACGCCCACCGGGGTGATGCCCGCGTTGTGCGCTAACTGCATATCCGTGGCGGTATCACCAATATGCAAGGTTTCTGACGGCTTGCAGCCAGTCTCTTTCAGAATGTCGTACATGATTTGCGGGGCGGGTTTCACGGGCACTCCTTCCCGCTGCCCAATCATCGAGTCAAATCGGATTTCGGGGAAGTATTTCTCCATCAACGGCTTTACGGCGATATGCACTTTGTTCGTGGCCACGGCAATCTTCAGCCCACGTTTTTTCAACTCGATGAGTAACTCTGTAATTCCTTTATATACAGATGTTTTGTCCTCCATGTGGACTTTGTAATAGACCACAAATTCCTGTCGGCACTGCTCGATTTGGGTCTCATTCCGCTCATCTGGCGGAAGAATGCGTTCGATGAGCTTGCGCACGCCGTCGCCCACAAAATAGCGGTAAGCATCCACGGGATGCGTCGGGAATCCGTGCTGTTCCAGCACATGGTTGGCTGAATCTGCCAAATCCTCCAAGGAGTTGAGCAGCGTGCCGTCGAGGTCGAATACGATAAGGTTCATTTAATGGTTATTGGTTATAGGTTATGGGTTATTGAGGGTTATTGGTTAGAGGTTAATGGTAAGTAGGGGCGTATCGCATACGCCCGACAAGAATCGCATACGCCCGACATAAATCATCAAAGGGTTAGAAGGTTGATGATATCGTCGTGGGTTACGTTGTGGAAGTAGTCGTTGATGTTGATGTTGGCGAGGGAGGTGGTGAGGGTGGCTTTGTCGAGGCGGAGTCCAATCAGCTGGTTGATAAGTTCTTGTGGGTCTTTTTCGCCAAAGAAATCGCCATAGAATTGGAGGTCGCGGAGGTGACCGTCACGGATATCGGCAATCACCTGCACTGTGCCGCCTTTCGTCCGGATTTTCTTGTTCATTGAATACTCCGGAGATTTGCCGTAGTTCCACTCCCAAGTCTGGTATTTCTCCTCCATCAATCGGTTGACAATGGCCTCTTCTTCTTTGGTAAGATTTTGGATACCAGATAGTTGGTTGTCTTTCATAATGTAGTCCATCAGATAATCCCTGAACTCCAAGACGGTCATGGGGTGGGGGAGATGGTCGGAGATGTTGGTGACGCGGCTGCGCACGGACTTCACCGCCTTGTCAATGAACTTGTCGGGATCGGCTTTCAGGGCATTGGCCAAATCCGACATTTGCGAGGAGAACAGTAGCGTACCGTGTTCCAACACTCGGTTCCCGAAGAAGGTCATGGCGTTGCCGGAAATCTTCTGTCCATTGATAACCAGATCATTGCGTCCGGAAAACGCTACCGGAACGCCCAATGACTGGAGCGCGTTCACGATGGGCTGCAGATACTTCAGGAAGTCGATCTCCTTTTTGCCGGATTCCACATTCTGGATGAAAGTGAAGTTGAGGTTTCCGGTGTCATGGAAGACCGCGCCGCCGCCAGTCAACCGCCGCACCACGTTAACACGGTGATTGTCAACATATTCTTGGTTGATTTCCGCCGCTGTATTCTGATGCCGGCCGATGACGATGGTGTTGTCGTTCTGCCACAACATGAAGACACTGTCCGTGGTCTGCTGTAATAAGTACTCCTCCACTGCCAAGTTGTGGTAGGGGGAGGTGGAGTTTAGGGTGATGTATCGGATCTGTTCCACTTTTTGACTATAACTATGACAATAATCTATAACTAGCCTCTCAAATCCAACCCGGCGAGCAGTGTGTCGGGGCGGAAGTCCATGACGGAGCGCATTTCGCCGGCCATGCAGAAGCCGCACTGGTCGCAGACACCGGCGCTTTTGCCCACGCATTCGGGCAGGCGAGTTCCGTCGGGCAGGATGTAGTTGCACATCCAGCAGGCCTTCTCGAACGACAAATCTTTCATCCGCTTCAATCCGGAAACGGAGTTCATGATGGGCATCCGTTTCTTTTTCTGTTCTATTAACTTGTCAATCAGTTCTATGCGTTTGCTCCAATCCAGAATCAGCGGGTCTTCGTCTTTGAAGAAAGCGGGAGTATAGAAGTTGAAAGCGATGCTCTTGAAGGTGGGGTGCTCTTTCACAAATTGCAGCGTGTCCATCACGTTGACGTAGTTGTTGGCATCGATCACCATATTGGCACTCAGAGCTTTATGTCCGCAACTATCGACATTTTTCACCAACTTGTCGAAGGTGCCTTGTCCGCGCACGGCATCGTGATATTCGTGGATGCCGTCCATGCTGACCCATATTGAGTTGGCCTTCAGTCCGGCAAAAGGTTGCTGTGCGTTGGTGGTCACGGTGGTGGTGAAAAAACCGATCTGGTGTGCGAGGTCAACGAGGTCGTTTAGCCGTCGGTCGCCATCGCGCCAAAGGGTCGGTTCCCCGCCCTCGAAATCCACGAAGCGGGAGCCTAAATCGTAGGAATATTGCAGTTCCTCGCGGATTTGTTCGTAACTTTTGTCGGTCGGATGTTCGTGATCATAGACACTGCAGTGCGAGCACGACAGGTTACACCGATTGGTGATGAACAGCACCGTTTGCAACGGTTTGCGCCGTTTCAGGAACTTCGTCTGGAAATACCAGCTGCCTAAGTAGAATATCATCATTGTGGATGGGTTTTTTCGGGCGGCAAAGATACGATTTTTACAGTTAGCGGTTAGTCGTTAGTCGTTAGCAGTTGTACGGGAAAAAGTGTACTTTTGCAGGTTGAAAAATACAGATGCTTATAAAGAGAATATCACGAATATCAAGAACCCAAAATGAAGAGAACACTTTTCTGTTTAACCCTAATTATGATAATGGTAAGTGGTTGTAAACAAGCGAAGAACGAGAAAACAGAGGCAGTAATCGACAAGGAGAGCCGTGAGACGCCCGACTTCTCAAAGGGCGTGATGGACGAGAAAATCCTCTGGTATCTCGGACGTCTGGGAGATGTGCAGGTTTCACCGGACGGGCAGACGCTGCTCTACACGGTGACCTACTACGATTACCGCGTCAACAAGGGCAACACGGAGCTCTACACAATGCCTGCCACCGGCGGCGATCCCAAGCGAATCACCGTGACGGATGAGAACGAGATGCAGCCCGTGTGGCGTCCCGATGGTAAGAAGATCGCCTTCCTCCGCGCCAACGACAAAGGCATGCAGATCTGGGAGGCTGATCCCGATGGCTCGAACGCGAAGGCTATCAGCAACATAGACGGAGACATCAACGGGTTCGGCTATGCGCCCGATATGAAACATATTTGCTACTTCCGTAATGTGCAGATGGAACAGACCGTCGCGGAACGTTACCCCGACCTGCCGGATGCCGACGCCATGATCTACGACGACCTTATGTACCGTCACTGGAACTATTGGGCTGACGGTACTTTCAGTCACCTGTTCGTGGCTGATTACCCCTCAATGGAAAACGAGGTCGATCTCTTAGAAGGCCAGAAATTCCATTGCCCGAACCCGCCGTTCGGCGGCATGGAGGAAGTGGCTTGGCTTCCCGATGGCAAAAAGCTTGTCTATTGCTGCAAGAAGCTGACGGGCAAAGCGTTCGCCGAAAGCACCAACACCGACATCTACCTCTACGACTTGAACACGAAGACAACCCTGAATCTGACGGAATCCAACAAAGGTTATGACATGGATCCGGTGATTTCCCCTGACGGCAAGAAAATGGTTTGGTGGAACATGAAAACCGATGGATTCGAGTCGGAGAAACACAGTTTGATGGTTTTCGATTTCGAGATTGGAAATGCTGAGGACTACAGCGTTGATTTCGACCAGGACGCCACCGGCTTCGCATGGAGCGAGGACAGCCGTACGGTCTATTTCATCAGTTGTAAGGAGGCAACGCACCAAGTCTATAAGCTGGACGTGGAAAGCCGTATCATCGAGCAACTTACCGATGGCGACTACGATTATAACAGTGTGCAGGCCGATGGCAACCAGTTGATTGTAACGCGCACGACTCACGCTTGTCCGTCAGAGATTTACGCTGTTCGACTGAATGACAAATCCGTCAAGCAGTTGAGCTTCATCAACAAAGATGTTTTGGATAAGATTACCCCGGCCAAATCGGTGAAACGTTGGGTGAAGACCACCGACGGCAAACAGATGCTCGTGTGGGTGATCCTGCCCCCGAATTTCGACTCCACGAAGAAATACCCTGCCTTGCTCTACTGTCAGGGCGGCCCGCAATCGTCTGTGAGCCAGTTTTTCTCCTATCGCTGGAACTTCCAGATGATGGCGGCGCACGACTACATCATCGTGGCTCCGAACCGTCGGGGACTACCGGGTTTCGGTCATGAATGGAACGACCAGATCAGTGGCGACTACGGCGGACAGAACATGAAGGACTATCTTGCCGCCATCGACGATGTGGCGAAAGAGCCGTATGTAGATGAGAACCGATTGGGCTGTGTAGGAGCCAGTTACGGCGGATTCAGTGTCTATTGGCTCGCCGGTCATCACCAGAAACGGTTCAAGGCTTTCATTGCACACTGCGGCATGTTCAATCTTGAAAGCTGGTACGGCACTACCGAGGAGCTCTTCTTTGCCAACCACGACATTGAAGGGGCGTATTGGCAAAAACCCATGCCGAAGAGCTACAACATCTCGCCCCACAAGTTCGTGGGCAACTGGGACACCCCGATCTTGGTTATCCACGGCGGCAAGGACTTCCGTATTCCATATACCGAGGGCATGCAGGCTTTCGACGCTGCGCAGATGCAAGGCATTCCGAGCCGATTCCTATACTTCCCTGAAGAGTGCCATTTCGTGTCGAAACCGCAGAACTCAATGCTTTGGCAGAGGGAATTCTTCCGCTGGCTCGACCAATGGCTGAAATAATGGTTATTGGTTATTGGTTATTGGTTATTGATGATTAATGGTTAATGGTTAATGGTAAATGATGAATGGGTTTGGCCGCATAAAGGAGTTCAATGAGCGTGTTCGGGACAAGATCGGCTGGAAGATTATCGACAGCTATCTGCTCCGGAAGATGCTGGGCACGGTGGTGTTTGCTATATCGTTGCTGATGACCATCGTGGTGGTTTTCGATGTGTCGGAGAATATTCAACGGTTTATGAGTCACAATATTCCTGTCAAACAGGTGATTACTGGCTACTATTTTAATTTTATCCCCTATTTCATCAATCTTTTCATCCCGTTGTTCACGTTTATCAGCGTGATATGGTTTACTTCCAAACTCTCCTCTCGTAACGAAATCATCTCTATCTTTGACAACGGTATCAGTTTTAACAGAATGCTGGTGCCTTATGTTACTGGGGCGGTTATCATCATGCTACTGTCCTTGTTTTTGTCTAATTTTGTTGTCCCGATGACCAATAAAAACCTGAACGATTTCAAATATCAGTATTTTGGCAAAAGGAATATCTCCTCCACTTACTTGCACATTAAAAACTCAAAAAACAGTTATGTTTTCGTGGAACGATGGGATAAAGTAGAGGAAATAGGGTACAATTTCACATACGAGGAGTTCGACAAAAATGCCATGCGCCTGAAAATTTCGGCCCAGACGATTGATTATAATGAAGAAAAGGGGATGTGGCAGCTTCACCGCTTTACTCGCCGGTATATCACCCCTGACAATGAGGAAATTATCGCACGAGGGGAAGATTTTGACACCGTACTGAACATATTGCCGAGAAATCTTTGTCAAGACGCATTTGTCAGTGAAACAATGTCTTACGATGAGTTACGACATTTTATCAAAGAGGAAAAAATGAGAGGGTCTTCGTTGTTGGCTAACTATCAGATAGAACAGCATAAACGTCTGGCCAACCCGGTGGGCATCTTGATAATGACGCTGTTGGGGGTGAGTGTGTCGTGCCGGAAATCCACAAGAGGGGTTGGCGTGCATGTCTTCATTGGCATGGGACTGGCGTTTTCGTTCATATTCCTCCAGCAGGTTTCCACCGTCTTCTCCGTGTCTGGCGGTCTTCCGCCTGTCTTGGGCACCTGGTTTCCAAACATCATCTTCTTGATAATCACGATTGTGATGTTGAAAATGACCCCGAAGTGATGCTTAAAAATAAGGGGTTAAAGGGCAATAGTCATAAGTCTTAGTTATAGTTATAGTCATAAGTGCATATATGAAACAAACAACGATATTATTAACAGGAATGCGGTTTTACGCGTATCACGGCTGTTTTGAAGAGGAACAGAAGATTGGTACGCATTTCACTGTGGATGTGGCGCTTACATATGATGCTGAAGCGGCTGTTGCAGGTGATGATGTGGAAATGTCCGTGAATTACCAGTTGGTTTACAAGACCATACAGCGGGTGATGAACGAGCCGCGGCATCTGATTGAGACTGTGGCGGACCACATCGTTCGCGACATCAAGAAAGATTTCCCGCAGGTGCAGCACGTGACGGTGAAGTTGTGCAAACTCAACCCACCGTTGGACGGGAAAACGGAGTATGTGGCAGTAGAAATGGAAGGATAATGGCAAAAACGGACATCATACGGCAACTGACAGATTATTTTCAGCGGGAGGGCATTCGACAAGCAGTGATTCTGACCGATGAGAATGTGAATCGTCATTATGCCGGATATTTCACTGCTTTGCAGGAGCTGTGTGCGATGGATAAAATCGTGATTCCTGCCGGTGAAAAGTCCAAATCCATTGAGACGGCAGCTTCTATCTGGAATAATTTTGTGGACAAACAGTATGACAGAAACATTTTTCTGTTGAATTTTGGGGGCGGTATGGTTTGTGATCTCGGTGGTTTTGTAGCTTCTACATACAAACGCGGCATCCGTTTCGCCAATTGTCCCACCACGTTGCTCGCTATGATTGACGCGGCTGTCGGAGGCAAGACAGGAGTGAATTTACACCATTTGAAAAATGCTGTCGGAACTTTCTATTTTCCTGAAATACAACTATCTGCCGATGTTTCTTTGTTGGAAACGCTTCCGCAAGAAGAGTTGCTTAGCGGTTTCGGTGAGTTGGTGAAATATGCACTCATTGGTTCAGTGGAACTCTTTCAAGAATTATTCCAAGCAAAAAAACTCCCTGTTATCAAGCAGGAATACGTTGACTTTTGTGTAAAATTCAAGCAAGAAGTGGTCGAAAAAGACCCGAAAGACCAGGGTTTTCGGCATATTCTGAACTTCGGACACACTTTCGGCCATGCGATTGAAAGTTATGCTTCGGAAATCGGCAAGCCTGTTGCGCATGGGGTTGCGGTGGCGCAAGGCCTCTACTACGAAAGCCTTCTCTCTTACAAACTCGGGCATCTACCGCAAGAAGAATGGCTTCAAATCGCCGAATTCCTGAAAAAGCACTTCCATATCATAACGTTATCTACAGACATATTGGAAAAACTCACAAATTTCATGCTAAACGACAAGAAAAACCGTAACGGCATGATCAATTTCACCTTGTTGGAGCGTATCGGCCACGCGACCCCGGATTTCCAAATTTCATCATTTGACACGTTGGGCGTATGCGATATGCCCTCAATAACCCATAACCCATAACCATTACAATAATGCTGAAAACCAAAGACGACATCGTAAAAAACTGGCTCCCGCGTTACACGGGGATGCCATTGGAAGAATTCGGACAGTACATTTTGCTGACGAATTTCCAGTCATATGTAAACAATTTTGCCGAACTGACCGGTTCAAAAGTCTACGGGATGGAAAAGTCGATGCAGTGCGCCACCCATGAAAATATCACCATCATCAACTTCCAAATGGGCAGTCCGAATGCGGCTACCATCATGGATTTGTTGACGGCAGTGAAGCCCAAAGCAGTACTGTTTCTTGGCAAATGCGGCAGCCTGAAATCCTATATCGGTCTTGGCGCCATGCTGCTCCCCATCGCCGGCATCCGCGGTGAAGGTACTTCTCGCGACTATTTCCCGGAGGAGGTGCCTGCGCTTCCCGCTTTCAACTTGGAAAAGGCCATCTCTGCCACTATCAGCAGTTACGGGTTGGAGTATTGGACGGGAACGGTCTACACCACCAACCGTCGCGTGTGGGAGCATGATGAGAGGTTCAAGGATTATCTGCGCCGTATCCGAGCAACGGCCGTGGATATGGAGACGGCCACGCTTTTCTCCGTGGGGTTCTATAACCGAATCCCCACCGGGGCGCTGCTGATGGTTTCTGACCAACCGATGCTCCCTGACGGCATTAAAACCGCCGATTCCGACCAAAAAGTGACGGAAGACTTTGCGCTCACCCATCTGAAAATCGGCATCCAATCGTTGCAAGAACTGCAAAACAAGGGCATTTCGGTGAAACACCTGCGGTTCGACTATTACGAATAAAAGAGAGATATTTACAAAAAAACGGCCACGATTTCGTGGCCGTCTTTGTTTGCGATGCGATTCGCCGGGCGAATGCGATTCGCCACTACTGGAAGGCGTTCTCGCTCAGGCCGTCACCGGAGATGGCGAGGCGTGACATGTAGGACGGGGCTTCCTTGCCGAGGTACTTGTCGACGTAAATCTTGGCGAGGTACTGTCCCAGCATGAAGCCGTGTCCGCGCATACCGACCAAAAGGCCGTGCTCGGGATCCACGATGTAGCGCGGCTCGGTGTAGTAACCTGCCCACGTGGCTTGGAAGCTGACGTTCTTCAGCTGCGGAATCCAGTCTATGAACATCTCCGCACAGACCTGCAGGAACTCCTGCGTATTGTACTTCAGCTCCTTCCCGGCCTGCTGCTGCTCGGTCGCGGGCGACGCACAGCCGATGATCTGGCCGGTCTCCGCGAACTGCTGACCATAGACGGCGGAGAAGCCTTTGTACTTCCGGCGGTCGATGAGCATGTCCAAAGAGTCGCCGTCCTTACCCAACATCGGCAGGCGATGCGTGATAAAGGCCTGGTGCTTAATGGGATACAATCCGAGATACATGCCTAGCTGTTCCGCGAACTTGTTGGCGCTCGGTCCGAGGGAGTTCACGAAATGCTCGCAATGGTACTCCACGTACTCTTTGTCGTGGGTCTTCACCAACGCCATGAAACCCTTGGCGGTCTTGCGCACTTCCAACAGACGGGTGTCCTCCAGCAGCACGCCGCCGTGTTCGATGGCGATGTTGCGGATGTAGTTGATGGTGGGACCCGGCGTGGCCTGCCAGCATGCATTGGTGATGCAGGCGGCCTGGTAAGTGTTGAGGTTCGGGTTGAAGTAGGGGGAAACCTCCTTCACGAAGTCCTTCTTGTCGACCATGTAGCCGTCGCTCCACTCGAGGGATTTCTCCAACGCCTTGTAGTTGGCCTCGTCGTGGGCGAACCCGACGTAGCGCGTGGGCTTGTAGTTGATGTTGGTGACCTTCTGGATGGATTCGAAGATGGCGCGGTTGTGTTCCGCGATGTCGGCGATTTCCGGCACAGAGAAGCTGGGACGGCCGCCGCCGATGCAGCGCCAGGAGGAGCCGCGCTCGGCGTTGCAGAGCACCACCTTCTTGCCGGCTTCGGCGAAGTAACGGAAAAGGCCGCTGCCCGTGATGCCGCCGCCCGCCACGAAGACATCGCACTCGACCTTCTTGGTCGGGTGGCCGTTGACGTTCGTCACAAAGACTTCGGGCTGGTCGTTCGGGCAGAGCTCGCCGATGTTGAGCTGTGAGGAGAGTGGGCCGCGCGGGGTGGCGTCGCCTACCACCTCCACACCATGACCGGCCAGCAGCAGCTTCACGCGCGGGATGCAGCGTTTGCCGCGACACGGACCCATGCCGATGCGGGTGATATGTTTCAACTCATCCACGGAGATAATCTTCTTGCCCTTCACGGCCTCTAAGATGGTTTCGATTTTCACATCGTCGCAATGGCAGACGAAGGCGGGATCTTCTTCTTTCTTATCCAACTTTTGCCAGTTCAGCGGTTCGGGATAGTTCTCCTTCAGGATGAAACCGGTGACGTTCATCATTGCTTCACCGCTGATATCCAGGGCTTTCACGCGGGCGACGTGCGTCTTGTTCGCGCCCTTCGTGATCTTCTCGATGACGCCTTCGCCGACCTTTTTGCCGTTGTCATCCACCAAGAAAACCTCTGCATTCTCCTCCGCATCGTACTCAAACGGCAGGAAGAGCCAGTTTTTCGGGATGTTGTAGCCGAAGAGGGCTAGGCCGGGGCAGTGGTTGACGCACTTCATACAGCCGATGCACTTGTCGTAATCAATCTGCGGCACGTGGTTGGTGGCGATTTTGGTGATGGCGCCTTGCGGGCAGGCAAATGTACAGGGGTTGCAGGCGAAACCGTAGAGGCAGTCGGCCATGACGAATGGCTTCTGCAGACGGTCGCCAGCAGGACGGTTGGGTTTCTCGAGCACGCGCACTGGATGTTGCTGAGAGTCAGCGTAATCCTTGGTTACGGCGAGGTAATCGTCGTAGTTGAAGCGCACGTTGAGGGCCTGGGCAATCTCCATGGCGGCCTGTTTGCCGCGCAGCACGGCGCAGGTGCCCTCACCCACGCGGGTGGCGTCGCCGATGCCGTAGGTGTTGAGCCCGAAGGTGACCTTGCCCTTTTCGAGGATGAGGTTGTCGGGTTTCAGACCGGTACATATATTAATAAGGTCGATGTCTTTGATGACCTGCTCGGTGCCAGGCACGGGTTGGAAGTTCTTGCATTCGGCAATCACCGCGCCGATCACGCCGGTGTGATCTTCGTTGGGGATGGCTTTCAGCAGTGTGTGGGAAGTGATAATCGGGATACCGAGACGGCGCACGCGGTTGGCCTGCACCGGGAATCCGCCCTCGTGGTCCATGGCCTCGACGATGGCCACCACTTTCGCACCCGCTTGAACGGCTTGATACGACGTGAGGTAGCCGATATTGCCGGCGCCGATGGTGAGGATGCGCTTGCCGAGGAGCGTGTGCTGCAGGTTCATCATCTTCTGCACGACAGCGGCGGTATAAACGCCCGGCAGATCGTCGTTCTCGAAGGTGGGCATGAACGGGAACGCACCCGTGGCCACGACGAGGAAGTTGGCATCCACGAAGAAGATGCTGCCGTCCTCCATATTCTTGGCGGCCACGCGTTTGCCTTCGAGGATGTCCCACACAGTGCTGTTGAGCAGGATGCCGGAGTGGTCGTCACCAGCCAACGTCTTGGCGATGTCGAAACCGCGCATACCGCCGTATTTCTGCTCCTTCTCGAAGAAGAAGAACTGGTGGGTCTGCATGGTGAACTGTCCGCCGATGCGGTCGTTGTTGTCGATGACGATGTTGGGGATGCCGAACTTGTTGAGCTGTTCGCGGCAGGCGAGACCTGCAGGACCCGCGCCGATGATGGCGACCTCGGTCTTGTAGACTTTCGGTGCGGCGGCGGGTTTGTCGGCACCGGTTTCGGGAAGATAGTTGTGGGCAATCTCCTCCACCTTCTTCACGCCATCGACGAGGGTGACGCAAATGCGTTTCACCACGCCATCGACGAGCATTTCGCAGGCGCCGCACTTGCCAATGCCGCAGTCCATGCTGCGCTCGCGGCCCTTCAAACTGTGACTGTGGATGGGGAACCCCGCTTGGTGCAGGGCCGCCGCGATGGTGTAGCCCTTCGCGGCTTTCACTTGCTGACCCTTGTACTCAAAGGTCGTGATCTCCCTTTCGGGAATATCCAAAATGGGATGGTGTAAAATTGGATACATGATTCTTGTTCTTATATTTTTGATTATTGTTGATTCCAAAAATTTTACAAGTTGCAAAAATAGTTTTTTTTCAAATTCATCGCAAAAAATCGTATTTTTGCCGCCGTTTTGAAAGGGGTGCCGTATGGCTGAGATCAGACCCGTTGAACCTGATGCGGATAATGCCGCCGTAGGGATTTTCACAACGTCCTCTTATCCCTCTTTCAGTGCGTTTAATTTATTAATAACCAAACTGTTAGAGTATGTTTTCAATTAAGAATGCAGAATTAAGAATTAAGAATGCAGCGCTGTCGTTAATGATGGTGCTTTTTGCGACTGCGTTGTTCGCGCAGCAACCGGACACGGTGCAGCAGGGTACGGTGCCGGAGGTGACGATCCAATTCACGAAGCCCACGGTGCAGCAGTCGGCGAACGTGACCACGATGTCGATGCCGCAGATTCGTGCGCAGCAGGGCAATGGTAGCGTTAACAACCTGCTGGAGCTGATGCCCTCCGTGGTGGTCACTTCCGAGTCGGGTAACGGCTTGGGCGCCACCTACATGTTCATCCGCGGCATCGACCAGACCCGTATCAACACCACCCTCAACGGCGTGACCATCAACAACGCCGAGTCGCAGGGCTCATGGTTAGTGAACCTGCCCGATATGGGAACTTATATCGAGAATGTGAGCGTGCAGAGCGGCGCCAACACTTCCGACGGTAGTACTTCCTACGGCGCCCGTGTCGATTTCGTGACCCGCGACATTCCGTTGAAACCTTTTGCCGAGGCCCGTACCGCATACGGTTCCTTTAACACGTTCCACAATATGGTTAGCGCGGGTACCGGACTCATCGGCAAGCGTTTCTCCATGCTCGCCTCTTTCTCCGACATCCGCAGCGACGGCTACATCGACTTCTCCGGTGTGCGACTTAACTCGGGTTTCCTCACCGCACAACTTGACCTGTATAACTTCAAGAAGAACAAAGACAACGGTAAACTGCGTTTTCACATGCTCTATGGCACTGAACACACTGGTCTCGCTTGGAACGGCGTGCCTTACGACAGTCTTGCCACCAACCGCACCTACAATTCCTGCGGCGAATATTATGATGACAACGGCGTGCGTCACTACTACGAAAATTCCTACGACCACTATACCCAGACTTTCTACCAGTTAGAGTATCTCAAGGATTGGATTCGTCAGGGAGGCCTCCAACACCACAGCTTACAGGTGATGCCCTATCTGACGCGTGGCTTCGGCTATTATGAGCAATATAAGGATGACAAGAAAATCAACAAATACGGCTTAGAGCAATTGCACGAGGATCAGAATCGCACAGACTTGGTTACGCAAAAGTATTTGGACAACTATTACTATGGACTTCATGCACAATACACAGGTTCACAAGTGTTTAAGAACCATACCGACCAAGGTTTGCGTTGGGTGGCCGGTGCGGATGTGAGCAACTATAACGGCAACCACTACGGCAACATTGTATGGGTGCAGCCCGATAGAGTCAAGGATTGTCCGGCAAACTACGAGTGGTATCGCGGAACAGGTAATAAGCTGCAGAGCAAGGCATTCGCCAACCTGCGCTACTGGATCAAGAACTTCAGCGTGACGGGCGAGCTGCAGTATCGCCGTGTGGATTATACGATTGACGGTGTTAACGACGAGCTGACGCCCATCCCGCAGGAGTACCACTGGAACTTCGTGAACCCGAAAGTCGCGTTGCACTATTACCTGCAACGTCCGAAGGTGAAACACAGCTTCGACCTCTCCTTCGCCACGGCCAACCGCGAGCCTACCCGCAACGACCTCGTGGGCGCCCCCGATGACCGCAAGCCGGTGCCGGAAACCCTCTACGATGTGGAGTTCAGCTACATGAACTACAACGACAAGTACTTCTTCAACACCACGTTATACGGCATGTACTACAAGAACCAGCTGGTGCGCACGGGCGAGCTTGACCAGACCGGTGACCCGCTCATGACGAACGTCGATAAGAGCTACCGCTTGGGTATAGAATTGTCTGCCGCTTACAAGCCGGTGCGTTTCTTCACGTGGCACATCAACGGCGGCTTCAGCCTCAACCGCATCCTCAAATACACGCACTATGTCGAAGATTGGGAGAACGGCGGCTATGTGGAGCAGCAGATTGGCAACACGCCCATCGCCTATTCCCCGAACATCGTGCTGGGCAACGACTTCACCTTCACCCCGCTCAAGGACTTCAACATCAGTCTGATCACCAAGTTTGTCAGCAAGCAGTATCTCGACAACTCCGGTGACGCCACGTATATTCTGAAACCTTACACCTACACCAATCTGCGCCTCTCCTATACTTTCCATTTCAAAGCTTTGAAGGATTTGGAACTGTTCCTGAACGTCAACAACCTCTTCAACACGAAGTATGAGACCAATGCGGCGCTGTACGAGGGGTACTATGGCGGTGAGATTTCGTATGATCCGTATTATTTCCCGCAAGCCGGCATCAATTTCCTCGGTGGCGTGAGAGTCCGGTTTTAATCGATCAGATTTTTATTGACTATTATTGTAGAGACGTTTCGTTAAACGTCTCTACTTTTTTATAATTCGTCGTTTCGTCGCTTCATTGTCTCACCGAAAAAGTGTATTTTTGCAGCAAATTTGAAAAGATGAAAACATTACGACAAGAATTTTTAGCCCATATAGGTCAAACCTCGCCGGAACCGCTCCTTATTGAAGTGGAACGTGCTGAGGGAGTGTACTTTTACACGCCCGAGGGCAAACGATATTATGATTTGGTTTCCGGTGTGTCTGTGAACAATGTCGGGCACGCGAACCCGAAAGTGACGGCCGCTGTGCAGCAGCAAGCGGCTGATTATATGCATATTATGGTCTATGGCGAGATGGTGGAGCGTCCGCAGGTGCAGTACGCCACCCAAATTGCCAGCTTGTTGCCGGATCCGTTGGATAGCGTCTATTTTGTCAACTCCGGCAGCGAGGCGGTGGAGGGCGCTTTGAAACTGGCCAAACGATATACAGGGCGGCATAAAATGATGTCGATGCATTGTGCCTATCATGGCTCTAACCACGGTTCCCTCAGCATGATGGCTTCTCCCGAGGGCGACACATGGAAAGCCCCGTTCCAGCCGCTGCTTCCTGATGTGGAATACTTGTGGTTCAACAACTTCGACGACCTCAACCGCATTGACGACCAAACCGCATGCGTGCTGGTGGAGCCGGTGCAGGGCGAGGCAGGCGTCATCCCTCCGAAAGACGGCTACCTCCAAGCTCTCCGTCAGCGTTGCGATGAAACCGGTACTATGTTGATATTCGACGAGATACAGACGGGAATGGGCCGCACTGGCGCCATGTTCGCCATGCAAAAGTACGGGGTGACCCCTGACATCGTTTGCCTCGCGAAAGCTTTCGGTGGCGGAATGCCCCTCGGTGCTTTCATCTCCTCGAAAGAAATAATGGACTCTCTGCAGAGCAATCCCGTGTTAGGCCATATCACCACCTTCGGAGGACATCCCGTATGTTGTGCCGCCGGACTTGCTGCTCTGAATTATATTATGGACAATCAGCTTGTTAAAGATGTCGAAAGAAAAGGCAGACGTTATGAAGATGCGCTTAGGAACGCTCCGAATGTGCTGGAAATCCGCCGCAGCGGTCTGCTCATGGCCGTCGAGCTCGGCACCTCCGAAAAACTCTTCAAAATGATGGCGCTTTTCAAGGAAAATGGCATCATGAGCGACTGGTTCCTCTTCTGCGACACCGCCTTCCGCATCTCCCCGCCACTGACCATTTCCGATGAAGAGATTGATGACTCTTGCCAGATAATCCTGGAATGCCTGAACAAACTATAACTATAAACTTAGACTTAAACTTAGACTTAGACTTAAACTTTCAACCCGCTTCAATAACCCATAACCCATAACCCATAACCATTCTGATGACCACTACCGACATACTACAAACCCCCATCGAATTCCTGAAAGGCGTGGGTGAGAAGCGCGGTGCTGTGCTCCGAAAAGAGTTCAACATCCAGACTTTTAATGACTTACTATACTATTTCCCCTACCGTCACATTGACAAATCGCACGTCTATCACATCAGCGACATTGTGAACGACGGCGGCTATATCCTGCTGCGCGGCTCCATCCAAAATGTCCGGATTGTCGGACAGATGCGAGCGCAGCGGCTGACCGCAATATTTACAGACGAGACAGGGTCTATCGAGTTGGTGTGGTTCAACGGTATCCGCTGGGTGCAGGATGTGTTGAAGTCGCGCAAGGAGTTTGTCATCTTCGGCAAACCGACACTTTTTAACGGACGGTGGAACATTACCCATCCGGAGCTTATTGATCCGGCGCAACAACAGAACTCGCCCGTGTCTTTGCGTTTTCAGCCACTGTATAACACCTCTGAGACCGCCAAGAAAAAGTCATTGGACTCCAAGGCGGTGGCCAAGTTGACGGCAAATCTGCTCGCTCAAGTAAAGGATATCATCCCGGAGACAATGCCCAAGGAGATGGTGGAGGAGCTGCATCTGATGTCGCTTCATGATGCTTTGGTCAACATCCATTATCCTGAGGACAGTCAGAAACTGTCGCAGGCCACCCTCAGGCTAAAATTCGACGAACTGTTTTTCACTCAACTTAAGCTACTGAAGCTCAAACTGATAAACACTAACCGATTTGAGGGTTACCCGTTCAAACAGGTCGGCCATTATTTCAACACGTTTTATAAGGAGTGTCTGCCGTTTGACCTGACCAATGCGCAGAAACGGGTGCTCCGGGAAATCCGGGGCGATGTGGGTAGCGGTCACCAGATGAACCGGCTGTTGCAGGGCGACGTGGGTAGTGGAAAGACCATCATCGCGCTGTTCAGCATGCTATTGGCTATTGATAACGGGTATCAGGCCTGTATTATGGCTCCCACTGAAATTCTGGCCTCCCAGCATTACGAGAAAATCAGCAAACAATTGGAACCCTTGAACTTACATGTGGAGTTTTTGTCGGGTTCCACCAAAACGGCCAAACGCAAGCAGATTTTGACGGATTTGCAGAACGGAGAGGTGAATATCCTTATTGGTACGCATGCTTTGATAGAGGACAATGTGGTGTTCAGCAAGTTAGGACTTGTGGTAATTGATGAGCAGCACCGTTTCGGGGTGGAGCAGCGGGCAAAGTTGTGGCGGAAGAGCGGAGCCACGCCTCCTCACATTCTCGTGATGACGGCTACTCCCATCCCACGCACCCTCGCCATGACTCTTTACGGTGATTTGGACGTTTCCGTGATCGACGAGCTGCCGGCGGGGCGCAAACCCATTGTTACGAGCCATTTTTACGAAAAAGACCGTCTCAAGATGTTCGGTTTCCTGAAAAAACAGATTGCGGAAGGTCGGCAGGTTTATGTGGTGTATCCGTTGATTCAGGAGTCCGAAGCGCTGGATTTGCTGGATCTGCAGGCCGGTTACGAGGCGTTCGAACGCAGTTTCCCGCCTCCTGAATACAGTATCGGGGTGGTGCACGGCAGGATGAAGGCCGAGGAAAAAGACTACACCATGGGGTGTTTCAAAAAAGGTCAGATACAGATTCTGCTCTCCACCACCGTCATCGAGGTGGGCATTGATGTGCCGAACGCCACGGTGATGGTCATCGAGAACGCCGAGCGGTTCGGCCTGTCGCAGCTGCACCAGTTGCGCGGACGCGTGGGGCGCGGTGGCAACCAGTCCTACTGTATCTTGATGTCCAAGTATGAGCTCTCCACCGAGGGCCGCAAACGGCTGAATGCCATGGTGGAGACTAACGACGGCTTTGAAATCGCCAACTTCGACCTGCAGCTGCGCGGTCCCGGCGACCTGCAGGGCACGCGCCAGAGCGGCATGTTGGACTTCAAAATCGCCGACCTCACCAAAGACGAGAAACTAGTGGCCTACACCCGCAACTACGCCCAGCAGATTCTCGAAAAAGATCCGGATTTGACGCTCCCCGAGCACAAACGCCTTGCCGAAACACTAAAAAAACAGATGCAACGGGATACAAACTGGAGTGTCATAAGCTGACGTGAGATGTAAGACGTAAGACTTTGGGGTTGTACGTTATTCTATACCATAGTTATAGTTATAGTTATAGTTAAACGAAAAAGGAGGTGAATTCACCTCCTTTTTCATATATAACAAATACAAATGAACTAAAAAACGGCGTTGTCGGTTTATTTTACCAAATCGACGATAGCCTTGAATGCCTCAGGATTATTCATCGCGAGGTCGGCGAGAGCTTTGCGGTTGAGCGCAACGTTCTTCTTTGCTAAGCTACCCATCAGGACGGAGTAAGACATTCCATATTCACGGGCACCGGCGTTGATACGGGTGATCCACAAGCTTCTGAAATTTCTCTTTTTCGCTTTTCTGTCACGATAGGCGTATTGCTGGCCTTTCTCCCACGAGTTTACCGCAACGGTCCAGACGTTTTTGCGTTTTCCGAAATAACCGCGGGTACGTTTTAAAATCTTTTTTCTTCTTGCTCTTGAAGCAACATGATTAACTGATCTTGACATAACTTTTTTTCCTTTCTGTTCGCGTCAGTGGCATAAAGCGCTTCGGGAACTGAACGTGAACGTTTTTGTTTGTTAATTAATTAATTTAGCACTGTCCGAGCATTTGCTTGACGGTGCGATCCAGGTTTTGTTCGACAATAGCACTATAAGCCAGGTTACGTTTTCTCTTTTTGGTTTTTTTGGTGAGAATGTGGCTATGGTAAGCATGATGTCTCTTGATTTTTCCGGTGCCGGTCAAAGTGAATCTCTTCTTGGCAGCGGATTTCGTTTTAATTTTCGGCATTTCTAATTGATTTTTAAGGTTTATATATAGTATTTGTTATATATTACTTTTTGGGTTTCGGCACCATGAGGATGGTCATGTTGCGCCCTGTCAGCACCGGCATTTGGTCGACTTTGCCGTAATCCTGAAGGCGTTCGGCAAATTTGAGAAGCTCGAGCTCGCCGTTGTCCTTGTAGATGATGCTGCGGCCGCGGAAGGTCATGATGATCTTCACTTTGTAGCCGTCTTGGAGGAACCGGATGGCGTGGTTGCACTTGAATTCCACATCATGTTCGCTGATCTGCGGACTCAGACGGATCTCCTTGATTTCTGTCTTGGCACTGTTCGCCTTGATTTCTTTCAGTTTTTTCTTCTGCTCGTAAAGGTATTTCTGATAGTCCATCACCTTGCACACGGGAGGGTTTGCCTGGGGGGAAATTTCCACCAGATCCAATCCATGCTCATCGGCAATGGCTAACGCTTCACGCAACGAGACGATGTTGGGTTCAATGTTGTCCCCCACCACACGCACGACTTGCGCCGTAATGTAATTGTTGATACGGTGTTGGGCTTCTTTCTTGTTTTTTGGGCCGAATCCTTTGTTCGGACGGTTGTTCTGAGCGATGATCAAATCCTTTCTGTTTAGTGTAAAAACTTTATTTATAATTTTTTGGGCGGCAAAAATACACAATTTTTTATTGTATAATTCGTTTTAGCATTTTTTTTATTTTTGCAGCCTTATTTAAAATGTACAAATGAAGAAGATTATCATCAATATAGTGGTGTTGTGTGCGGTGTTGCTGTCACTTCCGCAAGCGCCTGTGCGAGCGCAGAACTCGGAAGTGGGCGCCTGCGTGGGCACCATGTTCTACTTGGGAGAGCTGAATCCGACCAGACTTTTCGCACAGCCGCAGCTGGCCGCAGGATTGGTTTACCGCTACAATATCTCTCCCCGCTGGGCCGTCAAGGCGGATTTCATGTTCGGCAAAGTGTCGGCAAGCGACAGACTGACCAACGGCGGATATTCCCGCAACCTCAGTTTCTTTTCCCCGATTACGGAGTTCTCCGTGGTCGGCGAGTTGAACTTCCTCCGACTGTACTCCTCTGTCGGGAAAAACCATTTCGCCCCTTACATTTTTGCCGGCCTCACAGTGTTCTCCTTTGACCCGCAAGCGCAATACAAGGACGGGACTGTTTACGAACTGCAGAGTCTGGGCACGGAAGGACAGGGTTTGGAGGGAATGCCCAAAAAGTACTCTCTGACGCATTTCGCCATCCCCTTCGGCATTGGATTCCGCTTCAACATCGGGAAATATGTCAGCCTTGGCGCTGAATGGAGCATGCGCTACACATTTACCGACTATCTGGACGATGTGGGGGGTAGATACTATGACAATGACCTGCTGCGGGAACGGCGGGGCGACATCATTGCCGACATGGCGGACAGAACCCCTGAACTCGTTGACCCCGTAGAGGGGACTTCTCTCCCTTTGCACCAAGCGGGCGAACAACGAGGTAACCAGACCACACATGACCTATACTCGTTTGCGGGCGCCACGCTGACCGTGAAATTCGGGAATACGGACAGAACCTGCGATTTGAAAAAGAAACGTAAGTAATAATGAATATGGAAAAAGAGATCAAACACATAGCGATTATCATGGATGGTAACGGTCGTTGGGCTCAGCAGCACGGCCATGAACGTATTTACGGCCATCTGAAAGGAGTGGATTCCGCCCGTGACGTTGTGAAGGGCGCGAACGCTCTCCAAATCCCCTATCTGACCTTGTATGCTTTCTCAACGGAAAACTGGAACCGTCCGATGGAAGAGGTCAACTACCTCTTTGAACTGATGGCGGAAACGTTTCTCAAGGAAATTGAGAACTTGATCAGGGACAATATCCGTGTCGTTTTCTCCGGCCGGATCGACACCCTTCCCGAAGCCACCAAAAAGGTCATCCTGGACACGATTGAAAAGTCTGCCCATTGCACAGGCACCACGGTGAATGTGGCTATCAGCTATAGCGGTCGCGCGGAACTTGCCGACACGGCCAAACAGATTGCCCGCCAGGTCGCGGAAGGCAAACTCAATCCCGAGGAAATCAGCGAACAAACCATCTGCCAGAACCTCTACCATCCGGAAATCCCTGACGTGGACCTGATGATCCGCACTGCCGGCGATCAGAGAATCAGCAACTTCCTGCTCTGGCAACTTGCCTATGCGGAGCTGTTTTTCACTCCCGTCATGTGGCCTGACTTCCGCAGGGAACATTTGAAAGAAATCATCGAGCAATTCTCCCATCGTGAACGCCGTTTCGGAAAAACTGGCGAACAAGTCCGCTCACATTGATATTTTCACTATCTTTGCCGCCTTTTTTGAGAAGCATGCGTTTGATACGATATACGGTTCTGGTGTTGGCTCTCTGTCTCGGCACCTTCGCTGCCTGCGCGCAAGTCGTGGTGGGCGGTGACGTGCCCGATGGTCCCCCGAAAATTGATTACTCGTCCCCCAAAACATACGAAATCGGCGGCATCACCTCCTCGGGAACCGCTCCCCTGGACCAGCGGATCCTCCCGTTCCATGTCGGCGATCTCATCGAAGTTCCAGGTGACAAGATTTCCAAGGCGGTCAAGAGCTTGTGGAACACCGGCTTGTACGAGGATGTGGAAATAACGGCTACCCGCGTGCAGGGGGATCTCATCTTCCTTGACGTACGCCTGGAAGACCGCTCCCGCCTGAGCGCTTTCGGTTTCAAAGGCACTACAAAAACCGAAGAAAATGATCTCCGCGAAAAGCTCAATATCTCCCAAGGCAACATCGTGAACGACAATATGATCATCACATGCAAGAATATTATCCGCAAATACTATATCGACAAAGGATTTTTCAGCTGTGATGTGGATGTGCAGCAGATTCCTAATGAAAAAATCAAAAATGCTGTGAATCTGCTCTTTGATATTCGAAAATCCAAGAAAGTAAAGATAGATCGAATCACGATCAACGGAAACAAAGGTGTCACCGATGCTGTTCTGCTTCGTTCCATGAAGGAAACCAAGGAGAGATTCCGTTTTATGCCTTTTTACAAGGCTGACACCGCCATCGCCTACCTTTTCAAACACAAGGGCTATTATCAGTCCAAAGATATCAAAGATCATCTGGATGACTATTTTTCGGATCGTGTGAAACTGAGAATCTTCAAACCTTCCAAATTCATCAAGGAGAGTTATGAGAAAGATAAGGCGAATCTCATAAACCGCTATAATGAACTTGGTTACCGTGATGCGGTGATTGTCCACGACACTTTCTATGTCAAGAAAAACAATATGTATATCGACATAGATGTCAATGAGGGCTCGCAATATTATTTCCGGAATATTTCGTTTGTGGGCAACACCGTCTATCCGACTTCCATGCTTAAACAGTTGTTGGGCATCAGCAAGGGCGATGTGTATAACCAGAGCTTGCTGACCAAAAACCTGACCATGAAGGAGGACGGTGATGATATTGCTTCGCTGTACATGAATAACGGTTATCTGTTTTTCAGTGCAAATCCTGTGGAAGTGGGTATCGAAGGCGATTCCATTGACATCGAAATCCGCATCAGGGAGGGCAAACAGGCCAAATACAACCAGATAACCATCACGGGCAACACCAAGACGAATGATAATGTGATTCTGCGTGAACTCACCACCATTCCTGGACAAATGTTCAATCGTGCCGACATCATCCGGTCACAGCAGGTGTTGATGTCCATGGGCTATTTCAACCAGGAGAAGATGGATGTGCAGCCCCACCCGAACGAGGCAGACGGTACCGTAGACATCAATTACGTTGTGGAGGAGACCACTTCAGACCAGCTTTCGCTTTCTGCCGGTTTCGGTGCCATGGGCTTCATGCTCACCGCAGGTATCGCTTTCAACAATTTCTCCACCAAAAAACTCTTCAAGAAAGACGCTTGGTCTCCCATTCCCGGCGGTGATGGACAGAGAATCGCCCTTAACGCCTCCGTCAGCACCAAATATTACCAATACTACAATTTCTCCTTTACCGAACCCTGGCTGGGTGGGAAGAAACCCAATGCACTCACCGTCGGCGCCTACTACCAGAAGCAGACGAACGGATATAACAAAAAAGACGATGACAAGTATGCATACACGAGTATCGCCGGTGCGTCCATCACGTTGTCTAACAAACTCAAGTGGCCGGATGACTACTTTATGATGTCACACACGTTGTCGTACGAATATTACAATGTGAAAAAATGGGGTTCCTTTATATTCCCCACCGGCTACGCACACAGTTTAAGCTATATTTTCACGATTTCGCGTAATTCCATCAATGCGCCCATTTATCCGCGCGAAGGCTCTGAGATCACCTTCTCTATGCAGCTGACACCTCCGTATTCCGTCTTCTCCCACAAGGATTACAGCAATGCCACCGATCAGGAGAAATACAAGCTTCTGGAGTACCATAAATGGAAATTCAGCGTGTCGTGGTTTACGCGTATTGTGGATAATCTCGTGCTGAATGTTCGTATGAAAATGGGATTCATGGGATGCTACAACCAGACTATCGGCATTTCCCCGTTCGGCAGGTTCTATCTTGGTGGTGACGGTATGAGCAACTTCTCCTACGACGGTCGTGAAATCATCGGTATGCGCGGCTATGAGGACGATGTGCTCTCTCCCAATGTGAACGGTACCGTCATTGGCGCATCCATATACCAGAAGTTCACCGCAGAATTACGGTATCCGATTACCCTCAATCCGTCGGCGACCGTTTACCTGCTGGCCTTCGTGGAGGCAGGTAAAGGATGGATTGACAAGCGCCAATACAACCCGTTCCAGATGCATAAGTCCGTTGGATTGGGCGTGCGCGTCTATCTGCCGATGTTCGGATTGCTCGGTTTCGACTACGGCTACGGCTTCGATCCGGTTCCCGGCATCTCCAACTGGCGCAAGCAGTTCCACATCTCCATTAATCAATCCATCGATTAAACTTATGGCAATAGAACAGTCTTACCAAATGTTAACAATAAAAAACGTATAAAAAGATGAAAAAACAACTCTTATTCACATTCTTTTTGATGTTGGTCATGTCTTTCGGATTCGCACAGAAATATGCGTATATAAATTCCGAATACCTTCTTTCCCAAATTCCTGAATACAAAGAAGCACAGGCGGAATTAGATCGTGTGGCCGTACAGTGGCAAAAGGAGATTGAAGCAAAATTCTCCACCATTGATTCCATGTACAAACGTTATCAGGTGGAATCCATCACCCTGCCGGAGCAGATCAAACGGAGTCGTGAAGAAGCCATCATAGCACAAGAAAAAGCAGCCAAAGATTTACAGAAAAAACGTTTCGGACAAGATGGCGACCTTTTCAAGAAACGCGAGGAGCTGGTGAAGCCCATCCAAGACCGTGTGATCAATGCGGTGAATGACTATGCCAAAGAAAAAGGTTTCGCCTTTGTCTTCGACACCGCCGGTGACCTGACTATCATTTACGCCGACCCGAAATGGGATATCAATGAGGAGGTGCTTCAAAAAATGGGCATTTCCGTCAGCAAAGATATGGATGATTAATATTGTAATATGAACATAAAGAAGATTTCAATGAAAAAGATTGCTTTGATTTTGGCCATCGTAGGCCTGTTTTCCGTCCAAGCCGCTCATGCGCAAAAATACGGACATGTCAACTCAAGCGAAATTCTCGAAGTGATGCCGGGAATCGACTCCCTGCAGATCAAGCTCCAAGCTTTCCAACAAGACTTACAGTCCATGTATGAGAACATGATGACGGAGTATCAGACAAAGAAAGAGAAGTTCGACCGTGAAGTCGGTACAATGTCTTCCGCTGTGCGTCAAGTGCGTGAGAAAGAACTGATGGATCTGGGCAACCGTATCCAAGAATTCCAAGCCAGCGCACAAGAAGACCTCGAAGACAAGCAGTATGAATTAGCCAAGCCTTTCCAGGACGCTATCCAAGAGGCCATCAACAAAGTGGCGAAGAACAACGGTTACTCCTATATCTTCGACACCAAAACGTTGTTGTATTATGGCACCTCTGATGATATCACCCCGCTGGTGAAGAAAGAACTTGGCATTAAATAGTGGCAATTATGAAGAGAATACTCACAATATGCATTATCGCGGTGTGTTGTATCACCGCTGGATATGCCCAGAAGGCGAAATTCGGACATGTGGACTATGGTGCCATCATGAAGGAAATGCCTGGCATTGACACCGCGCAACAAGCTTTGGTGGAATATCAGCAAGAACTGGAAGCAGTGGGCAAACAGATGGCTGATGAATTCAAGACTAAACAGGCAGAATATGCCAACTTGGCCAATACCACCACCTCTTCTGCCATCTTGAAGGTGAAAGAGGACGAGCTGATGAAACTCTACTCCAGACTTCAGGATTTTGTCTCCACCAGCGAGATGGATATCCAGAACAAACAGATCGAACTCCTGAAACCTTTCCAGGACAAACTGATGGCTGCCATCAAAAAAGTGGCGGAAAACGGCAAATACTCGTATATCTTTGATATTACCATGTGCGCTTATCACACCGATTCTGAAGATATTACCGCTTCCGTCAAAAACGAATTGGGTATCAAATAAAATCGTTGTGCATAAAATATGTTTCCCCTTGTAGAGACGCAAAATTTTGCGTCTCTACATTGTTTATATGACAATGTAACACTAACCTTAAAACAAGCTTCAATAACCCATAACCAATAACCCATAACCATTAAAAATGAACCCGTTAACCCAACAATGGAAAACCCGTCGGCAGACTCCGCCGTTCAATGAGATTAAAACCGAACATTATCTTGCCGCGTTTGAAGAGGCCATAGCTTCGGCCAAGCAGGATATAGAACGGATTGTCGACAATTCCGCCGCGCCGGATTTTGAGAACACGATAGTCGCGCTTGACCGTGCCGGCGAGCAGTTAAGTACCGTAGCCGACCTCTTCTTCAATATTCTGGAATGTGATGGTGATGACGAGATGCAGGCCGTCGCGGAGAAAGTGCAGCCCCTTTTGGTGCAATACGAAAATGAGGTCTATCAACATCCCGGTCTGTTTGCCCGCGTCAAGGCGGTGCACGACCGTCAGCAGCAGGAGAATTTCCTGAATGGAGCAGACAAGATATTGTTAGACAAGACTTATGACGCTTTTGTGTCAGGTGGTGCGAATTTGCCGGATGAGCAGAAAAAGCGTTTCGCCGAATTGAGTTTGGAACTGGCTAACCGACAGCTTGACTTCGGACAGCGGGCGCTGAAAGCTACCAACGCCTGGCACGTGCAAGTCGAAAAGGGATCGCCACGAATTGCCGGCATTCCTGAAAGTGCTCTTGCCCTTGCTGCGCAAAAGGCAGCCGAAAAAGGATTGGATGGCTATGTTTTCGACCTTTCCGCTCCCGATGTGAATACCGTGCTGACCTACGCTGACGACCGCTCACTGCGTGAGGAAGTCTATATGCATTCCAGTAAGAAGGCTTACGGCGGGGAGTTTGACAACTGTGATAATATCAAAGCTATTCTGAAATGCCGTGAGGAAATCGCGCATTTGCTTGGATATAAGCATTATGCAGACTATGCATTACGGAATCGTATGGCAAAAGACATCGCCCACGTCTATCAACTGCTCGATGAGCTGAAAGCCGCTGCTTTGCCTGTAGCGAAACGTGAAATTCAAGAGCTGAAGGACTTTGCTCAGAAACAAGGCTTTAACGATACTTTCCAGCGTTGGGATTTGAGCTACTACATGGAAAAGCTGCGTCAGGAAAAATTCCAGCTGGAAACGGAGAAACTCAAGGTTTATTTTCCACTGAATCAAGTAATTGATGGCGTTTTCGGATTAGCCACTACGCTCTATGACCTACGTTTCGTAAAAACGGAGGACATACAGCCGTATCATCCTGATGTTCAGGTGTATGAGGTGTATCGTGGCGAACAGTTCATGTCGGTGCTGTACCTCGATTTCCACCCGCGCAGCACGAAACGCAGCGGCGCATGGATGACGGAATTCCGCGACCAGCACGAGGATGCCAACGGAAACGATGTCCGCCCGTGGGTGAGCTTGGTGATGAATTTCACTCCGCCGATGAAAGAACAGCCCTCCCTGCTCACGGTTGATGAGGTCAACACGTTCCTGCACGAGTTCGGACACGCTTTGAACGGTATGTTGTCGGAGGTGAAATACGCCACGCTTTCCGGCACGCATTCGCCCCGCGATTTCGTGGAACTGCCCTCACAGCTAAACGAGAATTGGCTTACGGAACCAGAGTTTCTGCGCACTTTTGCCCGCCATTACCAGACTGGTGAGCTGATTCCTGACGAATATGTCGCACAGCTGAAGAACATGAATAAGTTCATGGCGGGATATTTGTGCGTGCGGCAACTTTCGTTCGGCTATCTGGACATGATGTGGCACACAATGGCTGCGAAGGATGTGGATGACATCCTTCGTCTGGAACGTTCCATATTTGATACGGTGGAGGTGTTGCCGGTGGTTCCCGGCGCCTGCATGAGTACTGCCTTTGGTCACCTCTTTTCCGGTGGCTACGCAGCCGGTTATTACGGTTACAAGTGGGCGGAAATGCTTGAGGCAGACGCTTTCTCACTTTTCAAGGCGAGCGGCGTGTTGAATCACGACACCGCGCAAAAGTATTTGGAAACCATCCTTTCCAAAGGCGGTTCCGTGGATGCAATGGAGATGTTTATCAATTTCCGCGGTCGCGAGCCGAAAATTGATGCCCTGTTGGAGCGTGACGGGTTGCTGGCTGTTGGCTGTTAGCTTTTGGCTTAAACAATAACTATAACTATGACTATAACTATTGCCTGATCACTGATCACTTTTGCCTATTGCCTATTGCCTATTGCCTAATCAAGAATAATCAAAAGGTTGTCGGACATTCGCGAATATTGTGTACATTTGCAGCGGTAAAATATTTTTCTTAACTTCTTATGAATGAATTTATTAGGGGTATAAAACGCGGCTTTCCCATTTGTTTGGGTTACATACCCGTGTCTTTTACCTTTGGGCTGATAGCGGTTAAGATGGGATTTTCGCCGTTGCAGGCGACCTTGATCTCCCTGACCAACATGGCTTCCGCCGGACAATTCGCCGGAATTCGGCTGATTGAGGGCGGGGCACCTTATATCGAATTGATAATCACCACATTCGTCATCAATTTGCGATACTTTTTGATGTCGCTTTCCTTGTCACAAAAGGTGGATCCTGAGATGCCGTTTTACAAGCGGGCGGTTATGGCCTATTGTATCACGGACGAGGTGTTCGCTTTGGCGGCCATGGAGCCCGACGAGGTGAGTTTCCCGTTCTTTGGCGGCTTGATGATTACTCCCATATTGGGATGGACCTCAGGCACTTTGTTAGGTGCTATCGCCTCCAATCTGCTTTCCCCGATGATTCAGGGCTGCATGGGCATTGCCTTGTACTGCATGTTCATCGCCATCATTATCCCGCCGGCGCGGAAGAGCCGTAAGGTGGCCTTGGCCGTAGTGGTGGCTGCCGCGCTCTCCTGCATCTTCAAGTATGTGCCGGGCATCAACATGTTGTCAAAAGTCGGGGGCGGTGGCTGGGCCATCATTACCTCCGCTATTCTCGGCGCGGCCATCTGCGCCACTATCAAGGAGGTTAAACGCCGTCGCAGACGCGCCATGGCAGAAAGGAGGGTGGCATGAACTACATAGTCGTCTGCATGTTCCTGATGTTCTTGACCACCTATCTGATCAGGGTGATTCCCATCGGATTTGTGCGTAAGAAAATGGAGAACGAATGGATCCAGGATTTCATCTATTACATTCCGTTCTGCGTGTTGTCGGCGATGACCTTCCCGGATGTGTTCTATTCGACAACCGCCACGGGCGTGGAACCGCACATCACGGTTTCCGCCGTTGTTGCCACAGCGGTGGCTGTCATCATGGCATGGCGGAAGCGCGGTCTGGTGACGGTGGCACTCGTAGCCGTCCTGGTGGCCATTATTGTGGAGCTGGCGATGCCGGTGCTGATGACGATGATGGCACGATGAGACGATGAGGCGATGACACGATGAGGCGATGAGGCGATGAAGGCGATGAAGGCGATGACACGATGAATCAGCAGAGATAATACACGACAAAACCAACCACACCTGCGAGTAATATCAGAGTAATCGGGCCGAGTTTCCGTTTCAAGGACAGGAAGAAAGCAACGGCAAACAGCCCGATGCTGAGGAAAAACTGCAACGGATTTTCCGCATAGGAGCCGAAGGTCTCCTTGTTGACTAACAGGACGGCGGCAGCGGCAATCAGTCCGATGACCGTCAGCTTCAGCACTGACATCACAGTCTTAACCACAGGATGGTCCTTGTATTTCAGCAGGAAACGGCTGACAATCAGCATCAGCAGGAACGGAAGCAGAATCACGGAGAAGGAAGCCAAAAACGCGCCTGCCACACCCCAAATCGGGTCGTAACCCGCGTTAACCACAGAAGTGTAGCCCGCGTAGGTGGCCACGTTGATGCCGATGGGTCCCGGCGTGATTTGACTGGTGGCCACAATGTCGGTAAATTCGGCCATCGTCATCCAGCTGTTCTTCTCCACCACCTCGTTCTGGATGAGGGCGATCATGGCATAGCCGCCTCCGAAGTTGAAGATGCCGATTTTACAGAATGTATAGAACAGTTTCCAGAAAATCATGGCTGCACCTCCTTCTTTTCCAGATATTTACCATAAACAAAACCACCGATGCCAGCCACTAAAATCACCCAAATCGGGGAAATTCCGAGCAGCCATATCAGGAGGGCGGCGACCACGGGAATCCAGAAATTGTAACGGGAGATTTTTGCAGTCTTGGCCATGCGGAACACCGGTGCGGCGATGAGTGCGACCACGACAGGCCGCACGCCTTTGAAGATGGCTTCCACGACTGCATTTCCTTGCAAATAGTGCAAACCCATCGCGAGAGCGAGAATGATGAGAATCGGCACCAGAATGTTGCCGACCAAGGAGAATATCGCTCCGGGTACGCCACGCAGCCGCCATCCTACATGCACGGCCATATTCGCGGCGAAAATCCCCGGCATCGTCTGCGACAAAGCGATAATGTCCATGAACTCTTCGTTCGTCAGCCAATGATGACGGTCCACCAACTCTTTCTCCATCAGCGGAATCATGGCATAACCGCCACCGAGCGTGAAGGTTCCTATCTTAAAAAAAGACCAGAAAAGCTGTAATAACGAGACCATTGCTCTTCTTCATTTGCGCGGCAAAGATACGATTTCCTGTGGAATCGTGGAGACGTGCCGTTGACGTGACTTTGCATATTTTGCGTCTCTATGGCTAATTGGACAGTCAATATCTCGCTTTTTCGTTAGGGCGGTGAGTATCGGCAATGCGTGTTGTTTCCGTTAGGAAAGGGTGGCCAAACGGAATGGTGCAATTGCTCTTCGTTTGCGTTTGCGCTTGTGGGTTGCGTTGATGCCGTCCCATTAAATTATAACAGTTAATTATTAAATAATATTTACAAAAAATATTTTAATTTTTCATCTGACCGTATCAAAAAAAAGCGTATCTTTGCGGCGTTAAATTTATCGTTTATCAAAACCAAAGAAAATGGAAGAAATAATTAACACCAATCCTATCGCGGAAGCCCGCCGATACGTGGCCAACGCCGAAGATGTTATTAAAAAAGCCAAATATGACCCTGAAACAAAGTCCTACTTGGACAGCAAGTACATCAAGATGGCCGGTGACACACTGTGGAAAGGCTGCCTCATCGCCCTTGATGCAGTTTTGCATGTCCGTACTGGTAAGGGTCGACCGTCAATCGAGAAGTACAGGGAGGCTGCAAAAAAACGCGACGGAAAGCTGTTGCGGTTTATAAACCTTGGATATGACTTGATGCACTTGACGATGGGCTATGATGGAGACAGAAACAAAAAAGTCTGTGAAACGGGCTTTGAAAGAGCCAACGCCATCATCGACCATTGCGAGATGCTGCTCCCTCTTCCCCTGCGAGTCCGAGGTTCCGCCTGAACGGACAACGCCTGTCTTTTTTGTTATTGCAGTGAGTGTCGGTAACTCATATCGTTTTCATTCCAGCAGGATAGTGATGCGATACAAAAAATTCGTACCTTTGCGCCATTGTTTGTGCGAATTTATAAAACATTGAATATGAAAAGAATCACCCTCTTTTTAAGCATCCTTTCCCTGATGCTTTTGGTCCCCGTTTTCGGCCAGACCATCGATTTCACCAAACGCTATGTCATCGACAATATCCGTGGCATCGCGTGGCAACCAGGTACCGACATGTATTCCTATATAGATGATGACCGGAATATTATGCTCGTCAATGCCAAGAACGGCAAAGAAACCACATTTCTCGCCGCTGCTTCACAAAAAGCGCACGAGATTTCCAGCCCTTACGGTTACGAATGGCTCGATGCCAACACCCTTTACTTCCCCAGCGACCACAAAACCGTGAACGTGGTGAAAGGCAAAATCACCACCGCTGAGTTCGACAAGGTGGATTGGGACGATGTGATCGACCAAGATGTCAAGAACAAGGTGTTCGTCATCAAAAACGACAAAGGTGTGTTTGTGGAGAGTGCGCGGAACGGTTACAAGCCGGTGCTGCTCTGTCCCGACACTGGCAAAAACATCGTCTTCGGCGAATCTGTGCACCGCAGTGAGTGGGGCATCAACGAAGGACAGTACATCTCCCCGAACGGCAACTTCATCGCCTTCTACCGCATGGACGAGAGCATGGTGGAGGATTACCCGCTCGTGAACACAGGCACGCCCATCGCAACGGTCGAGAACATCAAATACCCGATGGCCGGTCGCACCTCCCACGTGGTGACCCTCGGTATCTTCGACGTGGCCAAATCCGCTGAGAAAGGTGCTCCTGTTTACCATTATATCCAAACCGACAAAGCTGACGGCGAGTTCCTGACCAACGTCACTTTCTCCCCCGACGAAAAATACATCTACATTTCGCACCTCAACCG